>Ga0209433_10000302_pt1 | contig 15226 bp, 14 predicted proteins | sample METZYME_5_50m_FD_187552 | JGI IMG/M metagenome (GOLD analysis project Ga0209433, IMG submission 187552) | Marine microbial communities from oxygen minimum zone in mesopelagic equatorial Pacific - METZYME_5_50m (SPAdes) (version 2) | ecosystem: Environmental > Aquatic > Marine > Oceanic | place...
GAAGTGAGTCATATTCTAAGTTTCATTTTCTTAGTGTTGAAGATGGAGTTGAGGTAAAAGTTACCGGAACAATTAAACAAGGTATTTTCAAGCTTTTAAGACCTGAAACAAAATATAGATCCTATCCGGAATTTATAAATTATCTTCAAAATTCCATTTATTTGGGAGATCAGTGCAAGATTCAAGAACCAGTAACATTTAATGAAAACAATGCAGCAGGCGTTTTAAAATTTTTTTGGAATTTTAAATGCCTTGAAATGCCAAATCAGGCATCCATTTCACTCTTTCAAGATTTAGGTTCAAATCATACACATATTGCAAGAGGCTCAATAGATAATGACAATATTCCTGAATTTATGTTTGCTAGCCCATCTGACGTATGGCTTATTAACTCTATGACAGAATTAAACAGGAATCAAAGTTCATATTTGAGCTATTTGTTTTCTGGAATTGAGCATATTTTGGGTGGTTGGGACCATTTAGTTTTTTTGCTGGGGCTACTTTTATTATTTCAAGGCAAATTCTTAATAATTGCAATTACTGGATTTACTATTGGGCATAGTTTGACTCTAGGGTTTGGTGCAATGAATGTTTTAAGAGTTGATCCAATATTGGTAGAAATATTAATTGGATTTTCAATCTTACTTTTGGCCTTAGAAAAGTTTTTTAAACACAATTATGAATTTGATAGGCTCCTAAAAAACTTCATTTTTGCAGTTTTAGCGTTTTCTCCTTTAGCAATTTTTGGAATTTTAGAGCCTGTATTAATTTTCGGTTTAGCCTTATTTTTAACTATTTATCTGAGCTTAACTCAGCATTACATTTCTCCATGGGTGCCACTGCTAATAACTGTATTTTTTGGATTAATTCATGGTTTGGGATTCGCATCATCTATATCTGAAGTTGGATTACCTCAAGATAAATTATTGCCAATTATTTTAAGCTTTAATTTAGGCGTTGAGATTGGCCAACTTGCAGTTGCATTTGGAATTTTGGCCATATTAGCATTGGCAAAAAGGCATCTTTCATACGTATATTTTAATTCTATTCATAATTTTACTGGTGTTGTAGTATTCTCTATGGGAACTTTTTGGTTTGTAACTAGGGCAATAGGAATATGAAATTTGCGATACCATTATCAATGCTACCAACGGATGAGATAAAGCCATTAGCTATTGCTGCAGATGAAATTGGTTATGATTTTCTGGCAGTTTCAGATCATTTGATCCATCCCGAAACTTTTTCTGTTCCTTACCCTTACACTGATGATGGAAGTGTTAGATGGGAGCAAGGCACTGATTGGCCTGATCCTATTAACGCTTTATCTTTTCTGGCTGGAGCAACAAAAAAAATAAGATTTTATACCAGCGTGTATGTTCTTCCTGCAAGGAATCCACTAAGAGTTGCAAAAGAGGTCTCAACTCTTGATGTAGTTTCTAATGGCAGATTTGATTTAGGTATCGGTATGGGCTGGATGCCAGAAGAGTTTGAGGCAGGCGGGCAAGAATTTAAGCGAAGAGGAGCTAGGGCAGATGAAATGCTTGAGATCATGAAATTATTATGGTCTGGCAAAATGGTGGATTTCGATGGGCAATTTTTCAATTTTAAAAAATTAGAGATGCTTCCTGCTCCTAAAAATAATATACCCATTTATGTAGGTGGCTTTTCAGAGCCGGCATTAAAAAGGGCGGCCAGACATGATGGCTGGATTTCAGATATGCATAGCTTAGAAGAGCTAGAAGCATTAATTAAAAAAGTAAATTTAAAAAGGTCAGATTTTCCAGAGAAAGAAAATTATGAATATATATGTTTTACCTGCTGGGATGCCTTTAGCATGGAAGGATTTAAGAAAATGAAAAAAATAGGTGTGACTACGATGACGACTTATCCTTGGATGCTTTATGGAATAATGAATGATTCTCCTTTACAGCAAAAGATTGAAGGAATGCAAAAATTTTATAACGAAATTATTTGCGAGCTCGATAATTAATTTTCCAAAGCATCAATCAATATTTCTGAAATCTATTATTGTTATAATTAGCTCATGAAGCGCGTCAGACTTGTAAAAAGTTCAGATCTAAAAAACGTCGAGCATTTAATCAAAAATTCAGGTGCTGGCATGACAACAATGCCAAAAACAAGCCAAGAAATTAAAAAAAGATTAATTTGGTCTGAAAGATCTCAGAAAAAAAACATAAAAAAACCTAATCAAGATAGCTATTTATTTGTACTCGAGGATAACGGCCGCATAGTTGGACTATCCGCTATATATACCTCCGTTTCTCTAAAAAAGCCCTCAGTTTTTTTTAAGAAGTCTACTTCACAACTTGAATCTAAGTCCTTAAATTTTATAAAGGACTTAGATGTGCTTTCTTTGCACTTATGTAAACAGCCTTACTCCGAGCTAGGAACTTTATTTCTCAAGCCAGCTTTTCGAGGTAAGGGGCGGGGCACACTTCTCTCTTTCGCAAGATTTATTTTTATGTCTGCTTACCCGGAAAGGTTTGATTCTAAGATATTTGTAGAAATCAGAGGATTTAAAAATGCCAAGGGAGTATCCTATTTTTGGGATTCCTTTAGTAACACTTTCTTTAATTTGGATTTTTTCAAGGCAGATGAAATTAGTTATATAGATAATCATTTTATTATGGAATCAATTCCTAAATATCCTTTCATTATTGAACATATGCCAAAAAAAGTTCAAAGAGTTATAGGTAAACCCCACCCAAATGCTATGCCTGCATATTCTCTGCTTGCAAAACAAAACTTTAGACCGAATGGCTTGATAGATGTATTAGATGGAGGACCCTGCCTAGAGGCAAAAATCAAAGATATTCCATTGGTTCGATCTGCTAAGTTATATCCTATTGTCATTAAAAGAAATATTAACTTTGATCGTTTTGGCTTTATAGCAAATCCATCTATGGATGCTTTTGCCGTTGTTAAAGAAAATTATGCTTTTGATACAAACAAGAAGAACCTTTTCATTTCATCCAAAGTAGCAAAAGCTTTGAATTTGAAGTCAGGTTCTTTAGCGCAGGTCAACTAATGCTTTACATAAAAAATCAATGGTCCTTGGGTAAAGGCAGGTCGTTTACATCTATGAAGCCTTTGACCGGTGAAATATTTTGGAAGGGTAATTTTGCCAATCAATCTCAATTAAATTCTGCAATGAATGCTGCTCACAAAAGTCATGATGAATGGTCGGCTGAATCGATAAAAAAAAGAATAAAAATAATAAGAAAATTTTATGCCTTGCTTGAAAAGAATAAGTTGCCAATGACTAACCTGATTTCAACAGAAACTGGCAAAACATTTACTGATGCTGCTTCTGAGGTTGCTGCAACTCTAGCCAAACTTAATAATTCGATTCTTGCATATAAAAAACGCACAGGCTTTGAGAACATATCCCTTGGTGCAATGCAGACTAGTCTCGAACATTCGTCTCACGGAGCCATATCAGTTGTGGGGCCATTTAATTTCCCATTACATCTACCCAACGGGCACATAACTCCAGCTCTTATTGCTGGAAATACTATTGTGTATAAGCCAAGTGAGTCGACTCCTATGGTTGCAGAATACATGATGATGCTATGGGAAAAAGCAGGATTACCTGCTGGCGTAATTAATATGATTCATGGAGGTAAAGAAATAGTACAAGGTCTTTGCAAGCATCCTCTTAATAAAGGATTATTCTTCACAGGAAGCTACAAAGTGGGTAAACAAATTAATAAAATCATGGCTGATTATCCAGAAAAAATCCTTGCTTTAGAATTAGGGGGCAATAATCCATTGGTGGTTTGGTCTACTCAAAAAATTAATACCGCAGTAGATCTTATTTTTGAATCTGCATTTATTTCTTCAGGCCAACGTTGCACTTGTGCTCGTCGCCTGATTCTCCCTAATACTATTAGTGGTAAGAAAATTTTGGCGAAATTGAAACAGAGGGCCCAATCACTTTCCTACTCAAACAAATCAGACCTTTACTACGGTCCATTAATTTCACCTAAAGCGACCGAAAGATTTTTAAGATTTCAAGATAAGCTTATTACTCAGGGAGCTAAGCTTATTCTTAAGGCAAGAAAAGTTAAAGGCTCACATAACCTAGTGACACCTAGCCTGATTAATATTACAGGTATGGACAAGTCATATGATGAAGAAAATTTTGGTCCCATGCTGCAGGTATATTTTGTAGATACTTTCGATGGTGCTCTCGCAGAAGCAAATAATACTAAATATGGATTGGCCGCAGGACTCATTTCGGATAATGAGAAATTATTCGAAGTGTTTAAAAAAAGAATTAATGCAGGTGTGATCAATTTTAATTCCACTACAACGGGTGCATCTGGAGCCTTCCCATTTGGTGGAATAGGTAGAAGTGGCAATCTCAGACCTGCAGGTTTTTATGCTGCAGACTATTGTGCATGGCCGAAGGCATCAATTATTAAAAAACTATAGATGACTTTTTCAGGGGAGATTTATTTTGATGGTCTAATTGGACCAACTCACAACTATGCTGGATTATCTCAAGGTAATTTAGCATCACAAAAACATCTTAATAAAACTTCAAATCCTCAAGCCGCAGCATTACAGGGTCTGGATAAAATGCGACTTATCATGGATCAAGGGATCCCACAGGGATTTTTCTTACCTCATGAACGTCCGCATTTAAAAACGCTTAGAGCCCTTGGTTTTAGAGGAACAGATGAAGAGGTAATTAATAGAGCAGCGAAAGAAAATCCTATTTTATTAAAAAATGTTTATTCTGCCTCATCAATGTGGGCTGCTAATGCAGCAACATTTTCTCCCAGTATTGATAGCTATGATCAAAATATGCACATTACTCCAGCTAATTTAAATACAATGTTCCACCGTTCCATTGAGCATGAATTTACTCAGGCTCAATTAGAACTTATGTTTGGAGGAGTTGCTATAGTGCATGATCCAATTAAAAATATTTCAGGGTATGGTGACGAGGGTGCAGCAAATCATCTGAGAGTAAGCGAACAGCATCTCAAACCAGGCTTCCAGATTTTTGTCTATGGAAGCTCTGCATTCGAAGTTCAACAAGGTATGATCACTCGCCAAGCAGAAGAAATTTCAAAAGCGGTCTCAATTATGCATCAACTTGATCCTGATAGAGTGCTATTTTTAAAACAAAATGAACAAGCTATTAATGCAGGCAGTTTTCATAATGATATTGTTAGCCTTGCCAATGAAGAGGTTTTTATTTTTCATCAAGAAGCATTTGCAGACAGGGTTGAATTAGAAAGAATATTGCATCATCTTAAGGATCATGTGAAGGGCTTTCATCCCATTGAAATTCTCTCTGAAGACATTTCTCTTGACGATCTTGTATCCAGTTATTTGCTTAACTCGCAATTAATTACCGTTAAGAATAACGAGATGATGATGTTGCTACCCGAAGAAGTTCAAAATCACTCTAACTGTATGCGATGGCTAGAAGAAATAAAATCTTCCTCACCCATAAAGCATATTGAATTTGTTGATATTCGCCAGAGCATGATGAATGGAGGAGGGCCAGCATGCTTGAGATTTAAAACAATATTCAATAATGATGAGTTTAACCAGATCAATGAAAAATTTTTGCTTACACCAAAAAAACTTATGGATTTGAGAGCGCTCGTGACAAAACATTATAGGGACAAACTTAATCCAGAAGATTTGCTAGATAATAATCTAATTCAAGAGTCTTATAGATTTTTAGACGAGTTAACTCAATTATTAGATTTGGGTAATGTCTATGATTTTCAAAAGTTTTAATCTAATTTGAGGATGGAAAGCTTTGATTTTTGCGAGGAACTCTTCGCATTAGGAATATCATAAAAGGAATTGTTACTGGAGCTGCCAATAAAATTGAAAATACTCCCATAAAAAAGATTAATTGCTGAAAGATATCAGTAGATTTGGGATGTGGCTTATTTGGTTCAAAAAATTTACCAGAGTATAAATGAGGATAATCCTCGAATCTTTTTTGCATTATCCCAATCCAATTTCTTATACTTGTTAATCTTTCATCATTTTCAAGGGAAAATAGGGGTGGCACAGGAATGCTAGAGTGACATTGGATAACTCCAAATAAAAGCATATCCCTGATGCCAGGCTCCTCTCCGTCAATGAATTTTTCTTTTGAGGTTTTGAGTTTTTCTTCCCAACATATGAATTGATCACCAAAACTTTTTGGATCTTTTGGTTTAAGTTTAAATTTTACAAAATTTATTAACAAAAACATGTAACAAGCTATAAAACTTAAAATGAAATTATTTGATGAACGTAAAATTAAAGATGATGATGTATCTCCAGCTTTTGAAAAGGCTACAAAAAAACGTATTGGATTATTTGGTCTGTGTTGAACGCCTAACCATGTATCTTGAATTGCTTTTAAGTCATTTGAAGAAATTGGCTTAAGGCCAATTTTTTCCATGATCTTTGATGATTCTGTCTCCCATGCCTCATCATTTATAGAAACCGCTGGCATGTATACTCCCCACTCTTTAAAAATCTCAAGTGGAGGACTTCTGTATAAAGTATGCTCAATTTTTTTATCATGCAGTGTAAGTAAAACTGCTTGAACCCAGGGTGAGTGATTGAAGCCATAAACTTTAACATTCATTTTATGTAAGAAATAATTTCAAAGATGAATTTGATAATAAGAATACCTTTAAATTAAATCAATATATTTATGTATTGTGATAATTTTTTTCACTGTAATTTTTCTCATAAGTAAATTCTAAATTTGTGACTAATAATATGCTTATTTGATAGAATCTTAATTCATGTTTTTTTCTACAATAGAGTTAAGAATTCAGGGGGATAATTTTGTTTAAAAAAGTTTTCGAGTTTTTTAGGGTATTGAGTGAGCTGAAATATTTAATACCAGTGATGCGTTATAAATTTCCTGATCCAGAGGATCAAGCTTCATTGGCTCATACCTTTCAAGCAACCACAGACAAATTTTCTGAGAGACCTTTTCTTTATTTCGAAGATGAAATGTGGACATATGGTGATACAAATAAAGCAGCCAATAGCTTAGCAAGATATCTAGTTTCAACTGGCGTGAAACACGGCGATAGAGTGGTCATGTTTATGGAGAATCGCCCAAGTTTTGTTATTTCATTGTTGGCATTAAATAAAATTGGCGCAATAGCTGTTCTAATAAATACTAGTCTTACCGGTGATCCATTAGTGCACTGTATTAACTCATCTGATTCTGTGAAATGTATTTTTGGAGCAGAACGAGCAGATGTTTTAGAAGATGTTTTGAACCAAATTAATGTTACTAAACAAGAGGATTTTTTATGGGTTGAAGATACCTCAGAGTATTCTTTACCTAATTGGGCCATTGATCTTAAAGCTCAATTAGATATATCTGATAATGAAAATTTAGAAGAAACAAATTCTGTCAGAGTAAAAGATATTGCCTGTTATATATTTACCTCAGGAACCACAGGCGTTCCAAAAGCAGCAATTTGCCCTAATCAAAAAATTTTAGCGGCCTCAGTGAATATTACGATAGCTGGTTACAGAATTAATGAAACAGATTGCATGCACAATAGTCTGCCTCTCTATCACTCAACTGGTTTAATGTTAGGCATATGCGCAGTTATTCAAGCCGGCGCATCAACATTTATTAAAAGAAAATTCTCTGCTTCTTCTTTTTGGGATGAAGTTCAAAAATATAATACTACTGCTCTCGTATACATTGGGGAGCTTTGCAGATATCTTGCGAATTCAGATCCAACTCAAGCCGAGCAAAATAATCCTCTAAAGGTGATGGTTGGAAATGGACTTAGGCCAGATGTTTGGGATATCTTCAAGGATAGATTTGGAGTCAACAGGATTGTTGAAATTTACGGAGCGAGTGAGGGCAACGCTTTATTTACGAATTTACTAAATAAAGATAAGACCATTGGCATGACAAATGCTGATGTTGCTCTAATTGAATATGATGTAGCTGAAGATGAAATATTAAAAGGTGATGATGGCTTTTGTAAGAAAATCTTAACCCATGATCCAGGCTTATTAGTCGTTAGAATTGGCCCAGACGCAGTTTTTAATGGATATACAGATGCGCAAGCAACAGAAAAGAAGATTTTAAGGAATGTCTTTGAGGATGGAGATGCATGGTTTAACACTGGAGACCTTATTAAAACGGTTGATGTGGGCTATGCCTTAGGTAAAACACATTATCAATTTGTTGATCGAATAGGAGATACATTTAGGTGGAAATCAGAAAATGTTTCAACTAATGAGGTGGGTGAAATATTAAATGGATTCAAAGATGTAAATATGTCAAATGTTTATGGTGTACAAATTCCAGGTTGCGAGGGAAGAGCGGGAATGGCTGCATTTAGCCTCGATGATGCTGAAAGCTTTGATTGGCAAGCATTTTCAGATTATGTTGAAAATAGCCTTCCTAAATATGCTCGTCCTTTATTTATCAGAATTATTCAAGAAATGGATACCACTGGAACTTTTAAGTTAAAGAAAAATGACCTTAGAAATGAGGCATTTGATATTACTAAGGTTGCTGATCCCATCTATTGTCTGAAACCTAATTCTAGTAACTACGTGGCTTTGGATAATGAATGGTTACAAACCATCAACTCAGAGCAAGCAGGTTATTAGAAAAATATTTTAAGGAGATCTTATGAGTAAGAAAAATTTTGATGTTGTTGTTTATGGTGCTTCAGGTTTTACAGGAAAGCTTGTAGTTGAGTATTTACATAATCAATATGGAAGTGAGCAAAATTTTTCTTGGGCTTTAGCTGGTAGGAGTCAGGAAAAACTTTGCTCAGTAAGAGATGAATTAGGTATATCAAAAGATGTCCCTTTGCTAGTAGTGGACAGTAATGATGAAAGCAGTGTAATCGAAATGGTAACTCAAACTAAATGCGTCCTTACAACTGTTGGTCCCTATCAGCTCTATGGCCAAAACATTATTAAACAATGCGCTCAGCACGGCACTGATTATGTTGATTTATGTGGTGAACCTGGTTGGATGCACGAGATGATCAATGAATATTCCAAGCAAGCTGAAGAAACAGGAGCAAGAATTGTTTTTTCTTGTGGTTTTGACAGCATTCCTTTCGATTTGGGTGTCTTTTTTTTGCAAAAAGAAGTCATAGCTAAGCATGGTAAACCTGCTTCGAGTATCAGGGGAAGAGTGCGGGCGATGAATGGAGAGTTTTCTGGAGGAACCGCAGCCTCTCTTGGTGCAACCATGGCTTCACTCAAAAAGAAGCCAGAATTGTTTGAAGTGCTTGCAAATCCATTCGCGTTATCTAATGGATTTGTTGGACCTGAACAACCCAGAGATCACAAGCCTATTTTTGATGAAAAATTAGAAACTTGGGTAGCACCTTTTTTTATGGCTCCAATAAATACAAAGAATGTACACAGATCAAATGCGCTTATGGGTCATATGTATGGAGAAGATTTTTGTTATAACGAAATGTGGATTCAGGGTCCAGGCGAGGATGGTAAAGCCGCTGCAGAATTTGTTGGCAAAACTAATCCTTTGGCTGATGCACCTGAGCCAGGAGAGGGCCCATCAAGAGAGTCAAGAGAAAACGGTAATTATGATGTTTTATTTTGTGCAGATTTAGATGATGACTCAGAAGTGCATGCATCAGTAGCAGGAGATCTAGACCCTGGTTACGGATCGACTTCCAAGATGATTGCTGAAAGCGCAATTTGTTTAGTTAAAGAGTGTTCTGATCTTAAGGGAGGCATATATACTCCAGCGCCTTCAATGGGTGAAAAGTTAATTGCAAGATTAGAAGCAAATGCTGGACTTACATTTAAAATTGAAAAAAATGCATGAATAGAGTTACTGAAATATTGGGTGTTAAATATCCAATTATTCAAGCTCCAATGGGCTGGATTGCAAGAAGTCAGTTAGCTGCCGCTGTTTCCAATGCTGGAGGATTTGGAATAATAGAAACATCTTCTGGGGAGACTGAAAACTGTAAAGCTGAAATTCTTGCAATGGCAGAGCTTACTGATAAACCTTTTGGAGTTAATCTACCTTTGATGTTTCTGAAAGATGAAAGCATGATTGAGTTAGTTCTAGAGCAAGGCATTAAGTTTGTTACAACTTCTGCGGGCGATCCTGGAAAATACATTCATATTTTAAAAGATGCTGGAATAAAAGTTTTTCATGCTGTGCCGAGTGTTGCCGGAGCAATAAAAGCGGTGGATGCAGGTGTAGATGGGCTGGTTATTGAAGGTACTGAGGGTGGAGGATTTAAGAGTCCAGAGGAAGTCGGTTTGATAGTCTTAATTCAGGCGATCAGAAAACATACAAATTTACCAATTGTTGCAGCAGGTGGAATAGTTGATGGAGTAGGGATGGCAGCTGTGTTTGCAGCAGGAGCCGAGGGCATTCAAATGGGAACAAGATTTGTATCTTCAAAAGAAAGCCCAGTTCATGATAATTTCAAGAACTCAATTCTGTCTTCAAACGAGCAGGGAACATGGATACTTAATAAAAAATCAAAGCCATGTATTCGTGCTTTAAAGACTGATTTTACTTCAAAAATTCATGAATCAGGGATTATGGAAATGACAGATATGATGAGGATTCAAGATCTTTATTTTGGAGGTGATATGAATGCTGCACCAGCACTCACTGGACAATCAGCTGGTTTAATTGATCAAGTGAAATCAGTATCAAACATCATTGAAGAAACTATTCTAGAATTTAATGAGACATGTAAAAAAATGTCATTGCAACAATTTTAGTTATGAAAAGCCTGAATCCGATTCCAATAGTTGGCAACCCTGCATCGCCATATACCAGAAAAATGTTAGCACTAATGAGGTATCGAAGGATTCCTTATGCAGTTGATTGGGGAGATCCAAGAACTTTGATAAAGAAGATGGGTTTGGAGGAACCAAAACCAATGTTGCTTCCAGTTCTTGTATTTAATATTGATGGAAAGAATAAAGCTATAACAGATTCAACACCCATTATTCGCCATTTAGAGAACGAATTTTCTTTAAGAAGGGTTGTGCCTTCTGATCCAAAATTAAATTTTTTAAATTATGTGCTTGAAGATTTTGGCGATGAATGGGTAACTAAATATATGTTTCATTATAGATGGCATTTTGAAGATGATATTGAAAAGGCTGGGACTGTTTTACCTCTTATGCACGATGTAAGTCTTGAAAATGAAAGTCATTTAGAATTTAAAAAATATTTTTCTGAATTACAGATAAGCCGTTTATGGGTTGTTGGCTCAAATAATAAAACTGCTCCTATCATTGAAGAGAGTTACAAAAGATTTCTTAACCAACTTGAGACTTGTCTATCTATAAATCCTTTTTTATTTGGAAAGCGTCCATCTTCCTCTGACTACGCAATTTATGGTCAGCTTACTCAGTTAATTGGTTTTGATCCAACATCTAGTGCTATCGCACACAATATTTCTCCTCGAGCTATATCATGGATAGATCAAATGGAGGACTTAAGTGGACTGAATGTTCATGAAGAAGATTGGATAACTTTTGACCAAGCAGAAAAGAATCTTTCTAATGTTTTTGAAGAAATTGGTAAAGTTTATATGCCTGCATTATTAGCAAATTCAAATGCTATTAATCAAAATGAAAAAACTTGGACGGCTCACATTGATGGAGCTGAATGGAATCAGAAAAGTTTTCCATATCAAGCAAAATGCTTGCAATGGATAAATGATGAGTTTGAGGTTTTGAGTCATGATGATCAGAAGGATATCCTAAACTTTTTAAAAAATACTGGATGTAGCGACTTAATTTTAGGAGAAAAAAATGATTGATTTTTATACTGCACCAACACCGAATGGTCATAAAGTGTCATGTACCTTAGAGGCCATGGAATTAGAATATGAGACACATGTCATTAATTTAATGGAGAATGAGCAAAAAAAACCAGAGTTTTTGGCAATCAGCCCTAATGGCAGAATTCCTGCCATCGTAGATAGAGATGCAGATAATCTTTCAATCTTTGAGTCAGGCGCAATTATGATCTATCTCGCTGAAAAAACAGGCAAACTCATGCCGAATGATCTTATTGAAAAGGCTAAAGTGCTTGAATGGCTGATGTTCCAAATGGGAGGAGTTGGTCCAATGATGGGACAAGCCAATGTCTTTTTTAGATATTTCCCAGAAAAAATTCAGCCAGCAATAGATCGATATCAAAATGAAGGTAGGAGACTGTTTGAGGTTTTGGACACTCATCTGGCTAAGCAAGATTGGCTGGCAAAGGATTACTCGATAGCAGATATTGCTAATTGGTGTTGGGTAAGGACTTATAAATGGTCAGGGATTTCTATTGAGGGCCTTAATAACTTAGAGAGATGGATGAAGGCTATGTATGATCAACCAGGAATGAGTAAAGGTCTCGAAGTTCCTATAAAAATGGAACGTTTGTTAGATGATGATAAAAAGGCTAAAGAATTTGCAAAAAATGCAGAGAAAATGGTTAAGAAATAAAGAGGATAAATTATGTTGAAAGTTCATTTTGTTGCCGGCACTAGGGCAGGTCGAGTTGTTTGGCTTTTAGAAGAGTTGGGATTGGAGTATGAAGTAAATATTATGCCTTTCACCAAAGAGGGTCTTAAATCTCCAGAGCACAGAGCAAGACATTCATTAGGAAGAGTTCCAGTATTAGAAGATGGAGATACTTCAATTTTTGAATCTGGTGCCATAATTGATTATGTTCTTGAGAGACATAAAAATGGAGGGTTGAAGCCTAGTTCAGATGCTCCCGAGTTCCCGTTTTATCTTCAATGGTATCACTACTGTGAGGGCATGGTAATGCCCCCAATGAATCAGATTGTTGTTCAAACAATTTTATTACCCCCCGATAGAAGAGATGAGACTGTCTTAAATCAAGCAAAAAACCTTCTTACAAAATCTTTAGCTCCAGTGAACGAGAATCTTGCTGATAAAGATTATCTGATCGGAGATTTTTCGGCCGCAGATATGATGCTTGGACATTCATGCTTTATGGCTAATAGGCTGGGATGTGTAAATGATGAAATGTCAAATATAAAAGATTATGTTGCGAGGATTGCTGACAGGCCAGCATTTCAAAAAGCAATTACCATGGGAGAGTAAGATGGAAGTCAAAAACATGCTTATACCTAATCAAACACAAATGGATGAATTTCTTGAGGAAGTGACAGATGCGCCAATATCAATGGTAAATCTTCTTAAGTTTAAAGATAAAGCAGAGTATGAAGATGGAAGGAAAACTGATCTTACAGGCAAAGAAGCTTACTCAATTTATGCAATCGAAGTGGTCGATCATTTAAATAAAGTAGGAGCTGAAATAATTTTTGGTGGAGAGGTTAGTCGATTGATGCTTGGAGAGGTTGAAGACCTCTGGGATAGCGTTGCTATTGCAAGATATCCAAGCAGAAAAGCCATGCTTGAAATGATGATGGATAAAGATTATCAAGAGAGTGAAAAACATCGATCGGCTGGTCTTGAGGGCCAACTTAATATTGAAACCATTGAGGCGGGCCTTTGAAAAAATATTTATTGCTATGTTTGACCCTAATTGCAATAGCTTTTTTGCTATTAAGATATTTTAGTTTCAATGAAAATGAATACAAAGTTTTTAAAAATGCAGTTTCTCCAACTCCTACAAATCTCATAGGATTTGCTTTGGGAGATGATGGCCCATTCCTAGCAGTAAATCTTCTTAAATTTAAAGAAAAAGCAGAATATGAAGATGGAAGATTGACTACTCTTTCAGGACAAGAAGCATATTCTATTTATGCAAATGAAGTGCAAAATCATTTAGCTAAAGTTGGTGCAAAAGTAATTTTAGGCGGGGAAGTCAACAGACTCATCCTCGGAGAGGTCGAAGAGCTTTGGGATGTAGTAGCTGTTGCATGGTATCCGAGTAGAAAAGCCATGATTGATATGGCAACAAGCAAGGATTACATTGAAAGTGAGAAACATCGCAAAGCAGGTCTTGCCGGACAATTGAATATTGAGGTGATAGAAAGTGAATTTAATTTTCAATAATTTTTTAAGCTCCCTCTTTCTTAATCAAAATTACTAGGACATTAACATGAATCAATTTCAAACTTTAAAATCAGATTTGTCTCAATCACGAATTATTGACATTGATTCTCTATCTATCGGTGATGGTGAAATACAAGTTAAGGTGGAAAGTTATGCTTTTACAGCAAACAACGTAACCTATGGAGTAGCAGGTGACACCATTGGCTATTGGAATTTTTTCCCTGCAGGTAATAATCAGAATGATGAGTGGGGCTGTCTACCCATGTGGGGGTTTGCAAAAATTATTCACTCAGAAAACAAAGATTTAAAAATTGGAGAGCGACTTTTTGGTTATTTTCCAGCAGCTGATTCATTAATTCTGAATCCGATTAAAGTTTCTGATCAAAGTTTTGTTGATGGTAAGGAGCATCGCAGAGAGCTTCCGCCCGTTTACAATAATTATGTCAGACTTGCAGGAGAGCTAAATTATGATTCATCCATGGATGCAGAAAGAGCTCTTTTATTTCCACTTCATATTACAGCTTTCTGTTTATGCGACTCTTTAGCTGAGGATTCGTATCATGAAGCGTCTCAAATAATTATTGTAAGTGCCTCAAGCAAAACGGCTATAGGTTTAGCGCAAGGTTTATCCGAGATAGAGCATTCACCAAAAGTAGTTGGATTAACGTCACAAGCTAATTCTGAGTTTGTTGAAAATCTAGGTTGTTATGATGAGGTTATTTCTTATGAAGATCTTGATAAAGTAGATTACTCAGCAGGCTCTGTAATGGTTGATATGGCAGGTAATCGTGAAATTTTAGGTACTCTTCATGGTGAGCTTGGAGATAATATGCTGAAATGTCTCACTGTCGGCATGACCCATTGGGATAATGAGACCACCGCAGAAGATGCTTTAGGTCAAGCAATGCTCAGAGATAGAACTGAATTCTTTTTTGCTCCAGCCCATATTCAAAAACGAATTGGAGATTGGGGGCACGATGGTTATGCTAAAAAAACAAATTTATTTATGGCCAGAAGAGCGCAGCAAAGTAAAAATTGGATGGAGGTAAAAGAAATAGTTGGGTTAGAGAATTTTACTTCAATATATCAAGATGTTGTTTCAGGAAAAATTAATCCAAAAGAGGGAATTATTGTAAGTCTTAACAATGATTAAAAAAGCATCTTATTTTTTTTTAACAATTTTAAT
>Ga0209433_10000306_pt1 | contig 15160 bp, 13 predicted proteins | sample METZYME_5_50m_FD_187552 | JGI IMG/M metagenome (GOLD analysis project Ga0209433, IMG submission 187552) | Marine microbial communities from oxygen minimum zone in mesopelagic equatorial Pacific - METZYME_5_50m (SPAdes) (version 2) | ecosystem: Environmental > Aquatic > Marine > Oceanic | place...
GAATGCTCGATAACGTTATCAATATAAATTATTATTCAGTTGAGACCTCCGAAAATTCAAATATGAAACATAGACCAATTGGCCTTGGCCTAATGGGTTTCCAAGATGCGTTATACATGCAAAACATATCCTATAATTCACAAGAAGCTGTAGATTTTGCTGACAAAAGTATGGAGCTAATAAGCTACCATGCAATCAACGCATCTTCAGATCTAGCAAAGGAAAGAGGAACATATAAAACATATGAAGGTTCACTTTGGAGCCAGGGTATTTTCCCAAAAGATTCAATAAAGATTCTAAGAGAAAATAGAGGTGATGAATATATCAAAGTGGATGAGTCAGAAACACTTGACTGGAACAAGCTCAGAGAAAAGGTAAAAGATCAGGGAATGAGAAACTCAAATGTAATGGCTATAGCGCCAACAGCAACGATTTCAAATATTACCGGCGTAACTCAATCAATAGAGCCAACATACCAAAATTTGTACGTTAAATCTAATCTATCAGGCGAGTTTACGATAATAAATCCTCACCTAGTTGAAAAACTCAAAGCGTTAGACCTCTGGGATGATGTGATGATAAATGATTTGAAATACTATGAGGGAAGTCTTGCTCAAATAGGAAGGATACCAGACGAAGTTAAAAACCTATTCATGACTGCATTTGAGGTTGAGCCACGGTTCATAGTAGAGTCCGCAAGCAGAAGGCAGAAATGGATAGATCAGGCTCAGTCTTTAAATTTATATATTGCAAATGCTAGTGGTAAAAAACTAGATGTAACGTATAGAATGGCTTGGTTGCTTGGACTTAAAACAACTTACTATTTAAGATCACTAGCTGCTACTACAACAGAAAAATCAACAGTTAAACAAGGAGCGTTAAATGCTGTTAGCGCTTCAACAGAAACAACAAGTTCGCAAGAATTAGGTGAGCCGGCTCCAGTGCCGGATGCATGCTCTATAGACGATCCTGACTGTGAAGCATGTCAATAAATTAGGAGAAATAAAATGTTAAATTGGGATGAATTCAACGAGGTAGAAAATACCGAAAAAACAAAACAAGTTCCTCAGGAAGTTGTTAAAGAAGCTGCAAAACAAGCAGTACAAGAAAAAGAGGAGCCAGTACAAAATGAAGTAACTAGTTCCGTAAAAGCTGGAGAAAGAGCTCAGCTAGCCAAAGAAGCAATAGAAAAACTTGATGCTTCCGAAGGCGAAGAAGAGCTTGAAGGTCAGTCAGGTAGAGTCCAGGTTGATGACAAAGCAATGATCAACTGCAGAGCTGATCTTAATCAGCTGGTGCCTTTCAAATATGATTGGGCATGGCAGAAATATCTTGATGGAAGCGCAAATCATTGGATGCCACAAGAAATCAATATGACAGCTGACATAGCACTATGGAAATCAGAAGATGGATTAACCGAAGATGAGAGAAAGATTGTAAAAAGAAACCTCGGTTTTTTCTCAACTGCTGACTCACTAGTAGCAAATAATTTAGTTTTAGCTATTTATAGACTTATCACAAACCCAGAGTGCAGACAGTACATATTAAGGCAAAGTTTAGAGGAAGCCATCCATACTCATGCATATCAATACTGTATTGAATCCCTTGCGATGGATGAAGGTGAAATTTTTAATATGTATAGAGAGATACCAAGTGTGGCAAAGAAAGCATCATGGGGCTTGAAATATACAAAAGAAATGTCAGATCCTTCCTTCCAAACAGGAACAGATGAAGCTGATAAAGCTCTCCTAAAGAACCTAATTGCATTTTATTGTGTTCTTGAAGGTATTTTCTTCTATTGTGGTTTCACTCAGATACTTTCAATGGGTAGAAGAAATAAGATGCAGGGAACAGCTGAACAATTTCAGTATATTCTCAGAGACGAATCCATGCATGTAAACTTCGGAATCGATATGATAAATCAAATTAAGATCGAGAATCCACATCTATGGGATGATCAAATGAGACATGAGGCAGCTCAAATGATACTGGAAGGAACAGAACTAGAGGTTCAATATGCACGCGCTACAATGCCGCGCGGTATACTCGGAATGAATGCAAACATGATGGAAGAATATTTGCAATTTATTGCAAATAGACGTCTTGTTCAAATAGGCTTAGAAGAGGAATTTGTTGGCGCAACTAATCCTTTTCCTTGGATGTCTGAAATCATGGACTTGAGAAAAGAAAAGAATTTCTTTGAGACCAGAGTAATCGAATATCAAACTGGTGGTGCGCTTAATTTTGACGAATAAACTAATCTTTTTGGTTTAATTTTTCAAAAATCTTAATCGATTGCTCTGGTCCGCTCTGAAGGGCCTTTGCGCCCTTCATATCGGAAATATCTTCCCAGCTAGCTGCTATATTTTCTGGTGTCATCTCATCTCCCATACCAAGAGAGACTCCATTTGTTTCGTGAATAAAGATTCTTGAAAAAACTCCAGCACCGGCAGAAATTATCGCTCCATTGGGCGCATCTTCACTTGATAAGTAAATGACAGCAGGTGTTACAAACTCTGGTTGAAGACTTTCACCAACCTCATCAGGCAATAAGCCATCAGTCATTCTTGTGTAAGCGACTGGAGTAATAGAATTTGAATGTATATTATATTTTTGACCTTCTATTTTGAGTGTATTCATTAAGCCAACCATAGCCATTTTTGCAGAGCCATAATTAGATTGACCAAAATTACCAAAAACTCCGCTAGAGGAGCTTGTAAATATTATCCTTCCATAATTTTGCTCTCGCATAATTGGGAAAATCGTATGTGTGCAATTAAGAGTACCTTCAAAATGAACAGACATAACTAAATTAAAATCATCCAACGACATTTTATGGAAACTTTTATCACGAAGAATCCCAGCATTATTAACTAAAACATCAATCCTCCCCCATTTTTTTACTGTTTCATCAACCATTTCTTTAACAGCATCTAAATCAGTCACGCTTGCTCCATTTGCAATTGCTTCTCCACCATTTGATCTAATATGCTCAACGACAGCATTAGCAGAGTCGCTTGCTCCACTTCCATCGACTGATCCGCCAAGATCATTCACGACAACCTTTGCACCTCTTTTAGCAAACTCTATTGCATGCTCTTTGCCAAGACCTCCGCCTGCACCTGTAACAATTACAACTTTCTCATCAAATCTAATAGACATATTCTTCCTTATTTTTTAATTGAGCTTTTGGTCTCATCTCTATGCTTTCTTAGATATCGCATAAAGGGAGTGCCGCCTGTACCTCTTATAGTAGATCCTCCAGAAGTAAATTCAGATGGATTTCTAGACTGGCTATGAATATAGTCATTTGCATATCTTATGTGCTGTGATCTGAATTGCGTCATTTGATCTAGGCATTTATTGACCAATCTTCTAATCTTAATGGACTCGTTTGCAAAAACCCCAATCTTTGAAAATTTTTTCGTTTGAGAAATTAGCTCTCTATGAGCAGGAGGCATATATAAGAGCATCTCTTCTAGATAGTCTCTCAATGAGTCCTTTTTGTGTTTAACACTAAAAAGTGCATCTAATAGCGGGATTATTGAACTTTGGGCTCCTGTTTCTCCTCTAAATTGTTGTGGTTTATTCTTGAAAAAGCCCTCATAGATAAGACCTTTTGGAAGATCAGGATTATTCTTCCATCCAAAAATATATGGTCTAACGCGATGATAGTAAATATATGGATCGCATTTCTCAGGCATTCTTTTAAATATCTTATTTACTTTCTCAAGAGATTTAAGGATATTTTTAAGATGCATTTCAATCTTTAAATCTGATGTCTCGTGAATCAAGGCAATTGATGAACGAACTGCATCAGAGGCAGCATCCTCAATACATACATGAATTGTAACAAACCAATCCTCATCGACACCCCCAAGAAAATTATTAATAAGCGCTACATTGTCTAATGAAATCTCTTTATCTTTATCTATTAAGTACCAATTATCTAAACAATAACTTGCGTAGCTGAGGACAGGCGGTCTACCCAAATATTTTGATACCTTGATCCATGGAGAAGCTATAGATTTAGGAAGCTTGCGTCTTGGTTTATTATTTGAATAAACATATGCATGAGCCAAAAATGATAGTTGAGCATTAATACATCTCAATCTTTTTTCATCGCCATTTTTAATCATTTGATTGAAATTAAAAAAGTTGCCTGGCAGTGACTCAATAACCTGAGGCAGAGAACTTGTTAAAAGTAGCTTAGGAACCTCTTTAGAAAGATCTGATAAAAATCTAGTTTGTGAGTCTGACCTAACATATTTTAGAGGAGCATGATCTGGAAGGAACCCCCTCTTAGGTTTTAAATTTAGTCGAAGATCACTTTTCATTATTAGATTATAAATTAATTAGAGCATCTTCTATTCTTTTCGATGCTTTTTTTACATTCTGACGAGTTGTTGCAAAATTAATCCTAATAAAGTCTTTTTTTCCAAACTCTATTCCATCATTTATACCCACACCATAATCCTCAAAATGTGATTGTAAGTTTTTTTGTTTAGGATTTTTAATTTTCACCCATAATAAATAAGTAGCCTCAGGAATTATAGGATCTGCATTTTGATATTTTTCTAATGTTTTTAATAAGATTTGCAGATTTAGATTTAGATATTTTATTAAATCATCACGCCACTTCCAGCCTTTGCTGAATGCCGAAGATAGTGCTATGAGTCCTGTAATATTGGCATCATCAATAATACCTTGAGCATTCTTTTTAAAAGCTCCTCGCAATTTATCACTTGGAATAACAGCAAATGCACAATTTAAACCAGGAACATTAAATGTTTTTGAAGCTGAGTAAAAAGAAATAACATTTTTTTCAATTTCTTTTATAGATCCTAAGGGCGTATGTTTTAAGTTTTCTTTAAGAATTAGATCACAATGAAGCTCATCAGAAAAAACTGTAATATTTTTTTTATTGATAATCTTAGCAAGTTCTTTAATTTCATTTTTTGAGTAGACAGTCCCACCAGGATTTTGTGGATTAACAAACATTAGCCATGAGTTCTTTCTTGCTGTAGATAATAATTTTTTAAAATCAATAATTAGTCTTCCGTTTTCGGTCTTCATTGGAAGTTTTTTTATTTTTCTACCAAGATGTTTTGGTGCTTTTAAGAAATTTAAATATATTGGAGTTGGTACTATTACTTGTGAAGTCTTAGGAATAAGATCATAAATACTATAGATTGGAGCTCCTACAGATGGAGTAAGGACAATCCAATCTTTTTTAATATTCCAGCCTTTTTTATTAAGGTATTTTTTTAGAGTATCCCTTAACTCTTTGGGCTCTGAATGATAACCATAAATACCATGCTCAATATATCTTCTAAGAGCATTTTTGATGCAAACAGGAGACTCAAAATCCATGTCAGCAACCCACATTGGTAAAATATCCTTTGAGTGATATCTATCCCACTTTTTACTGTTTGAATTTCTCCTATTTTTTTTCTTATCAAATAATTTCAATATATAAATCCTCTTTTAAATATTTTATCAATAATGTGTAGTTTTTGTTGGTATTAAATTTTAAAGATTTATAATAAGGAAGTTCAGTTCAAGATAAAAATGAAAAAAGAAATTAAAGTTGTAGTTACTGGTGCGGCAGGTCAAATAGGCTACTCATTAATACCAAGGTTGGTTGATGGAAATACTTTTGGTAACAAAACTGTAAATCTTTCATTAGTTGAAATACCTCAAGTTGTTTCGAAACTAGAGGGTTTGGCAATGGAGTTAGAGGATTCATATTTCCCTAATCTTGGATCCATAAACTATACTGATAATTTTTCAGAGGCTTCCCGTGATGCTGATTGGTTTCTACTTGTTGGCAGTATTCCGAGAGGTATTGTTTATAACGGAAAAAAAATTGAAGAAAGATCTGACTTGCTTCAAATAAATGGCGGTATTTTTGTTGAACAAGGTAAAGCAATTGGTGAATTTGGTAATCAAAATGCAAAAGTTCTAGTTGTAGGTAACCCAGCTAACACTAATGCTTTGATTGGAAGAGCTGCTGCAAATAATCCCTCCCAAACTTGGATGGCAATGACAATGCTTGATGCTAATAGAGCAAAATCAATGCTTGCAAAAAAGCTTACCTGCAATGTCTCTGAAATAAAAAAAATGATAATTTGGGGTAATCATAGTCCAACCATGTATCCAGATTACGAAAATGCTTTATTAAATAATCAGTCAGTTTCAAAATTGGTCAATGATGAGGATTGGATAGATTCAAAGTTTATTCCTTCTGTCCAGCAAAGAGGTAAAGCTGTTATAGACGCAAGAGGAGCTTCTTCAGCAACCTCTGCAGCCAAGGCGGCTTTAGATACTGTTTATGCTTGTGAAAATGAAACTGAATCTGGTAACTGTTTCAGTGCTGCTGTATACAGTGATGGCGCTTATGATGTTCCAAAAGGGATTATGTGTGGATTCCCATTGATGACTACTTCAAGTGGTGAAATTGAAATTGTAAGAGATTTAAATCTTTCTGAAAAGGCAAGATCAAGGCTTGATGTATCCATTGCTGAATTATTGTCAGAGAAAGAAGCAGTAAAGGATTTACTTACTGAATAAATTATAAATTACCTGGGTCTTATAATTTCTAAAAAAATCTTAAAAGATTTCGAACTTTTGATACAAATGTATGTCAATAATAGTATGAAAAAATTAATACTTTTATTTTTGTCATTACCATCATTGGCTATGGCTGATCACTGTGATGGCGGTGCATGTCCTGCTTTAGAGCATTTTAAGGATACTGGTGATGAAGTTGCTAAAGATCTTTTACCTTATGTAGCTGTTGGCCTTGTGCTAATGGTAGCGCAGTCCAGTTCAGATCAAAGCTCTTTATCATATATAAATTTTGATTCACAAAATCGTCTTAACGGGATAAAGGTTTATGACAATAATAAGCATTTTTCAATTAATGCTTTTACAAGAAGCTATGAAAATTTTGATTACCCGTCAATCTATAACGATAATCTTTTTAAAGCTCAACAATCCTTTAATATCCTAGAGTTTAAAATTAATCTAAATTAGTTTTTTAGCTGAGGAAATAACAATACGTCTCTTATCGATGATTGGTTTGTAAGCAGCATAACCAATCTATCTATACCCAAACCAACTCCAACAGCTGGAGGCATTCCATGTTCAAGCGCAATAATGTAGTCTGTATCATAATCCATTGCCTCTTTGTCTCCTGAGTCTTTAGCTGCAGCCTGATCTTCAAATCTTGATGCTTGGTCATCAGGATCATTAAGTTCACAAAAACCATTAGCAAACTCTCTGCCGCCAATAAATAATTCAAACCTATCGGCATACTGAGGATTATCAGGATTTCTTCTTGAAAGAGGAGATACTTCAACTGGATATTCTGTAACAAAAGTAGGATTAATGAGTTTTCCTTCTACTGTTTCTTCGAAGATTTCTAATAAAAATCTCCCTGTACCCCAATTTTTGTCTGTCTTCTTACCAAGACCTTTAAGATATTTTTCAAGAGCTGATCTATCATCTAAATCTTTTTCATTTAATTCTTTGTTATAACTCAAAACTAGATCTGATAACTTTTTCTGCGAGAAACTTCCCAAATCAATCTTCATGTCATCCCAAATAATTTTTTCATCGCAATTAATACTTTTTGCAGCATTTAAAATAATTTCTTTTGTTAAATCTATTTGATTTTGCATTGTTGTATATGCTTCGTACCATTCCATCATGGTAAATTCTGGATTGTGTTTAGTAGATAGACCTTCGTTTCTAAAACTTCTATTTATCTCATAAACCTTATCAAATCCCCCAACAAGAAGTCTTTTTAAATAAAGTTCAGGAGCAATTCTTAAGTAAAGATCCCTTCCCAATGCATTATGCTTCGTTACAAAAGGCCTTGCTACAGCACCTCCAGCTAAGGGATGCATCATTGGAGTCTCTACCTCTAGATAACCTCTTTCATTCATCTTGCTTCTGGCTGAGTCAACAATTTTAGATCTTTTAATGAATATCTCTTTAGTCTCAGAATTTGTCATTAAGTCAAGATATCTTTGCCTATATCTTGCTTCAATATCTGTAAGACCTTTAAACTTTTCAGGCATTGGTCTCAAAGATTTAGTGATCATCTCTAAGTCACTTACTTCAATAGTAAGTTCATCAGTCTTAGTCCTAAAAAGTGATCCAGAAATCCCAACGATATCTCCTAAATCCCATGTTTTGAAATCGTCATATATGCTTTCCTCAATATTGTTTTTAGTGACATATATCTGTATATCTCCACTTGAATCTCTTAAAGTTGCAAAGCTTGCATTACCCATAACTCTCTTTAATACAATTCTTCCTGCAATCGAGATACCTTGAATATTTTTCTCTACTAAATCTTCTTTTGAAAGCTCTCCGTAGAGTTGATGTAATTCTTTTGCCATATTTTTGGGATGAAAAGTATTAATGTATGCAATACCCCTCTCCCTTAGGTCTTCAAGTTTTTTTCTTCTCTCTTCCAGAATAGACTTTTCGCCGCCAGTTTTTTCTTCACTCATTTAAATACCTGCTTTTAGTGATGCTCTCATAAATTCATCAATATCGCCATCAAGGACAGCTGATGTGTTTCCAGTTTCATAATTAGTCCTTAAGTCCTTTATTCTGGATTGATCTAAAACATATGATCTAATCTGACTACCCCAACCAATATCAGCCTTACTGTCCTCCAACTTTTGCTGTTCCTCTTTTTGTTTCTGTAATTCTAACTCGTAAAGTCTTGATTTTAATTGTTTTAACGCATTTTCTTTGTTTTTATGCTGAGATCTTCCATTTTGGCATTGAGAAACAATACCTGTTGGGATATGCGTCAGTCTTACCGCAGAGTCTGTTTTATTAACATGTTGTCCACCTGCTCCTGACGCTCTATAAGTATCAACCCTAATGTCAGCATTGTTAAGCTCTATCTCAATGTCGTCATTAATCTCAGGAGAAACAAAGACCGATGCAAAAGATGTATGTCGTCTATTTCCTGAATCAAAAGGTGATTTCCTGACCAGTCTGTGAACTCCTGTTTCTGATCTTAGCCATCCATAGGCGTAATCACCCTCTATTAAAATTGATGATGATTTAATGCCAGCAACTTCACCAGGAGAGGATTCAGTAACAGTTGCAGAAAACCCTTTGCCTTCAGCCCACTTTAGATACATTCTTAATAACATTTCAGCCCAATCTTGAGCTTCTGTTCCGCCAGACCCAGATTGAATATCTACGAAAGCATTTGATGAGTCCATTTTGCCACCAAACATCTTTGTAAATTCAAGATTCTCAATCAAAGGCTTTATGTCTAATATTTCAGACCTTATTTGTGCAATTGTAGATTGATCATCCTCTTCTAGAGCCATTTCTAGAAGAAGCTTGCTATCGTCAAGTTTGTTGAATAAGTTTCTGTATGCGGTTAATGATTTTTCAAGAAAAGTCTTTCTTTTATTTAGTTCAGTAGATTTCTCTATATCTGACCAAACTTCTTTGTTTAGCAGATCTTTATCAATCTTCTGGATTTCCTTTTCTTTGTTATCAACGTCAAAGATACCCCCTTATCTCGTTAAGTTGAGATAGGAGATTAGAAATTTCTATTTTTAATTCTGAAGCATCCATTTAGATCTCTTGATAAAATTGTTTAACTAATTTTACCTTACCATTAACATCAATTCCTCTAATATCTCTCTTTACCTGCATCAAACCACCTCTTTCAGATGCCTGATAAACACAAAAATTCTCTTTTTTAAGCTCTTCAGACCAATATGAAAAGATTGGTGGTTGCGCACTTCCGGTTACAGGATCTTCTATTACTCCAAGGTTCTTTGTTCCAAACATTCTTAGTGCATAGTCATAATCTCTACTTACAGAACTTGATGTCAATATCAGCTGATCTTTGCATAAATCATCCTGATTGTAGAAATCATTATTCCATTCCAATAAATTTTTAAAAGAATCGATTATTCCTATGAAATGTATTTCTGACTCATAATAATCGATACATGAATTTCCTAGGATTTTTAAAATTTTTTGGCTTGGTTCTTTTTTTATAATCTCCTGCTTAGGAAGAATTAAAGAGACATTTTCTTCGTCAACATTGCAATATAAGAAGTCTTGATTTGCCTGAAAAGTAATTTCTTTTCTTCCCATTTCTCTTGATAAGTGAGAAGCACTAGCAACAGTGGCATGTCCACAAAGGTCTATTTCAGACGTTGGTGTATAAAAACTTATTTTAAAATACTTATCCTCCTCTTTAAGAAAAGCAGTTTCAGAAAATCCATTTTTAAAGGCAATTTTTTGCTTTTCCTCTTTACTAAAGCCAGCATCTATACAAACTCCAGCTGGATTTCCTTTAAATGTATCTGTGCAAAAAGAATTGTATTCAAAAATTTCTATTTTCATTAATTATTATTTCTTTCAATAAAATTAAATATTTGATCTTGATTAGCTTCTAGAGAAAATGAATATTCTGACTTATTTATAACCTTCTCTAGAACATGATGTTTTTTAAAAGATGTAATGTTTGCTTTCTTAAGAGAATCTAAAAACTTTCCTGGATGTGCTGTAGATAGGATAACTAGTGGTGAGCTAATGGGTCCGCCAAATAGCTTTGAGGCACACATCCCTACCGCTGTATGCGGATCAATAACATAATTAAAATCCTGATGCATTTTTTTCATTACTTCTATTGTTTCCTTATCTCCAGTGCTTGTACTACAAAATAAATTTGAAGTTTTTTGCCAAATTTCTTCTTCTAGAACAATAGAGCTTTCTGGGAAATTAGCAAAAAAATCTTTGCACTTTTCAGCATCTCTTTCTAAATAAAAATCATATACAAGTCTCTCAAAATTACTTGCAACTGTAATATCCATACTTGGTGAAAGTGTGCTACTGACAGATTCTTTTTTGTAAATATTGTTTGAAAAAAAACGATGCAAGATATCGTTATCATTCACTGAGACACCTATTCGATCTACTGGAAGTCCCAATTTCATTGCCGAATAGCATGCAAAAACATTTCCAAAATTACCTGAAGGGATTGAGTAACATAGTTTCTTAGAAAGATTATTTATTTTCAAACCAAGATAAAAATAATAACAAATCTGACCAATTATTCTTGTCCAATTTATTGAGTTAATTGCAAGAAGAACTTGATTACTTTTTAAGAAATATTTCTCTTTAAAGGCTGCTTTAACAATATCCTGACAGTCATCAAAGGTGCCTTCAATATTTAAAACAAAAACGTTTTCTTTTTTGACCGTTGTCATTTGTTTTCTTTGAATATTAGTCATATTTCCTTCAGGAAGTAACATGAATGTTTTAATATTTTCATATTCTTTACAAGCATCTATTGCAGCAGAGCCTGTATCTCCTGAGGTAGCACCAAGAATTATTGCCGTTTTATTATTTTTTTCTAAGGCTTTATTGAAAAATGCTGCACAAAGCTGAAGGCCAAAATCTTTAAAAGCAGCTGTAGGCCCATGGAACAGCTCACCAATGAAAATATCATCACGAATTTTTTCAATGCCAACTAAATCAGTTTTATCAAAATCATGCCATGTGTTTTCAAGTAAAGTTAATACTTCTTCATCTTTGTAGGAGGAACTGGTAAAAAGTGGGACTATCAATTTAGCTATATCGATAAAAGAGCTACATGTTTTAAGTTTTCTGATATCTACTTGTGGCCACTCTGAAGGAATATATAGACCACCATCATCAGCAAGGCCTTTTAAAAGAACTTCTTCAAAAGTTCTGCCATTATCAGCGCCTCGAGTGCTTTCAAACAGCATTATTATTTTTCAATTCTCAGCATTTTAAAGTTATCTGTAATATTTAACAGGTCTTTTGAGAATCCTTCCAATGCAACAGATGCAATTTCATCTATTTCATAGTAATAAGTTATATATGATTGTTTAACATTATTGATTAAGCCAGAGTTAATAATAGATATATTGTGTTCCTCTAGTATTTTTTGAATATGATTATTGGTATTTTCATTAGCGCTATGAACAGTTACTAAATATGAAAAAAATTCATCAGTTAAGTCTCTATAATCTAAATCTTCCCTTGATTGGGCATTAAAACTTTTTAAACCGGAAGCTAAATGAACAATATCAGATATAACTCCAGCAGCTGTTGCTTCTCCTCCAGCACCTATACTGGAAATATGAATTTTGCCAACTAGATCTGTATCAATTACTAATGCATTTCTTACATTTTTTAAGCTTGAAAGATAATCTGTTTTTTTAACAAGCGCAGGATTAGACCTCATAAGAATTTTTCCATCTCTTATATCAGCTGACGAGATATGCTTTACAGTAAAGCCTAATTTCTCAGCTATGTGAATATCTTCTTTAGTGATTTTAGAAATACCCTCTATTAAAAAATTATCTGGTGGTAGAGGTGAGCCAAAAATTATATTTGATAAGATTGCGATCTTATGAGCAGCATCAATTCCCTCAATATCATAAACTGGGTCAGCTTCAGCGTATCCATTTTCTTGCGCAAAGGATAGGCTTTCATCAAAACTCATACCATCCTCCATTTGAGAAATAATAAAGTTAGATGTTCCGTTAAGCATTCCTTTTATTGATAGAAATTTATTTCCAGCAAGGTCATTTTTAAGCAAATTAATTGTTGGAGTTCCAGCACAAACTGAAGCTTCAAAAAGAAAATTCACACCATTCTCAAATGCTTGTTTGAAAAGAACGTCTCCGTATTCATAAATAACTGCTTTATTTGCTGTGACAACAGGAATTTTTTTATCAAAAGCAGAGGAGATTAATCTCTTAGCGTCATCTGTACCACCAATTAGCTCAACTAAAACATCTATGTCTTCGTCTAAGACATCAAAAATATCTCTTAGAATCTTTGTATCGCCTGGATTATATTTTGGATTATCTCTTCGAGCACCTATCGCAACAATCTCGAGATCAACTTGATGGGTTCTTTTTATTTCATCTTTATTTTTAAGGATAGATCTGTGCAATGCTGTAGCTACAGTTCCCCATCCGCAAATACCTATTTTTACTTGTTTCATTATTCAATGATAGCAACTAGTTCATTTGCTGGCACATATCCTGGTAACAATAAACCAGTTTGCGTAATGATTGCAGGTGTTCCTGTAACGCCAATTCTTCTTCCAATTTCGAAATGCTTTTCAACAGGATTTTCGCAACTAGTCATTGCAATATCAACATCATTTTTAAGATTTGTTATTGATTCTTTTTTTTCATCAGAGCACCATGCTGCAACCATCTTTTTGTAAGAACTTGAGTCTATTCCTGTTCTTGGAAAGGCTAAATAATTGATGGAAACTCCATTTTCTAAATACTCATTAATTTCTGAATGAAATTTTCTACAATAAGTACATTCGACATCAGTAAAAACAGTTAAAACAGACTTTTCATTATTTGATTTAAATTTAATAAAACTATCTTGATCTAGATCTGCAAGTATCTTAAGCCTAAGCCTTCCTTTATCTTTTTCAGTTTCACTTTCTGGTCTGTCACCTTTTAGTGAAAATATATCTCCAAGAATGATATATTCAGTATTGGGGAGAACATATATAGGTTGTATATCTCCAATATCAACTATGAATATATCTCTTTCTTGAGAGTATGTTATTTCTTTTACTGAGACACCTTCAGGTAGGATTTTATTAATCTTTTCTTTTACCACAGCAAGATCCTGTGAGAATAATGATGAACAAAAAAATAAGCAAATTAAAATCTTTTTCATAATTTAGCCTCGTGGATGATGCTTCTTTACAAGCTCACTTAAACGCTGTTTTGCAATATGAGTATATATTTGTGTTGTAGACAAGTCACTATGGCCCAATAAAACTTGAACTGAGCGCAGATCTGCTCCCCTATTCAATAGATGGGTTGCAAAAGCATGTCTTAATGTATGAGGAGAGATGTCATTTTTTAGACCTATCTCTAAACAATACTCTTTTAATCTATGCCAAAAAGCATGTCTTGAAATTTTTGATCCTCTATTATTTAGAAAAATGTATTTAATTGATGCCAATTCTTTATTTTTCTTTCTCTGGTCAATATATGCACTTATCCATTGAGAAGCATCCTCTCCAAAAGGTACCAGCCTTTCCTTGGAACCTTTTCCAAAAACTTTCATTATATTTCTTTCTAAATCAAGGTCTGAGTACTTTATATTAACCAATTCAGATATTCTTACTCCAGAAGCATAGAGAAGCTCAAGCATTGCTCTGTCCCTTAAACCAATCACAGTATCTACTTTTGGTGCACCTAAGAGCTTAACTACATCATCCTCTGAAATAGATTTAGGAAGACTAATTGGCTTTTTTGGCATAATCTGCTCAGCAAAAGGATTTGCTTTAATAAGCTTTTTTTTCAAAAGGAAATTAAAGAAAGTTTTAAGAGATGAGATCTTTCTGTTGACCGAAGAGCTCTTTAGGTTTTGGCTAAATAAATAAGATATATATTGACTAGTGTCAGATTTCTTAATTTCTGTCATACGTTTTTTATTTTTAGAAAGATTCCATTGATAGAGCTGATAGATGTCGCTCTCATATGATTGTATTGTATTTTTTGAAAGGCCTTTTTGAATGATTAAAGAGTTAAGAAAGGAATCAACGTGTTGGTCCTTTCTGAAGACACTTCTCATTATTAATCTAGACGTTCTTTAATTCTTGCAGATTTACCGGATCTTTCTCTAAGGTAGAATAGTTTTGCTTTCCTGACATCACCTTTTCTTTTAACTGTAATTGAGTCTATGAGAGGACTATGAAGCTGGAATGTTCTTTCAACGCCAATACCACTTGATATTTTTCTTACAATAAAAGACGAGTTTAGGCCTGAATTTCTTACTGACATTACGACACCTTCAAAGGCTTGTAATCTTGTTCGTTGACCGTCTTTAACTTTAACTGATACTGAAATGGTATCACCTGGTCTAAATGGAGGTATGTCTTCTTTAAGTTGTGATTTTTCAAAATCACTTACGATTGAAGCAGGTGATTTCTCCACATCAGATATTACTAATGCTTCTTCAACTGGTGCTTCTTCTTCAGTTGCAGCTTCCTCAACGGGTGCCTCTTCTTCAACTGGAGCTTCTTCTTCAGTTGCAGCTTCCTCAACGGGTGCCTCTTCTTCAACTGGAGCTTCTTCTTCAGTTG
>Ga0209433_10000307_pt1 | contig 15079 bp, 13 predicted proteins | sample METZYME_5_50m_FD_187552 | JGI IMG/M metagenome (GOLD analysis project Ga0209433, IMG submission 187552) | Marine microbial communities from oxygen minimum zone in mesopelagic equatorial Pacific - METZYME_5_50m (SPAdes) (version 2) | ecosystem: Environmental > Aquatic > Marine > Oceanic | place...
CACCTGCCTTGAAGAGACGCTCAACAACGGCGGCATTCTGATTCGGCACATAATCATTGAAAAAAACAGACCCCGAAGTTGTCCGGACTCCAGCCGTCTCAATATTATCCTTAACAGCTATAGGAATTCCGTGCAGCAACCCCAACCATCTTCCTTCTTCCATGGCTTTGTCTGCTTCATCGGCTTGTCTTAAAGCGTCTTCAGCAGTAACCGTGATCATCGAGTTAATTTTGTCTTCATTTTCTGAAATCGAATCTAAACAAGTTTCTACCATTACGCGGGAACTCTTCTCATACATCAGAATTATCCTCCCTTCATTCTTACGGTTTTAAGATACGTCATCTTTTTCAGCAGATGTTGGCTCTTTCAAGAATTGTGTTAGAACACCCACGACAACTGGCAATCCTGCCAAAGTTAGCAATATAAACTGGTAATCTCCAAATAAATCGAAGGCTATACCAAGCGGCAATGGTCCTAGGGAGGCCCCTACTACTCCAATCATTTGCCCAGTTCCCTGAATAGAGCCAATATGTTTACGTCCAAAGTATCTTGGCCACATGTAACCAAATAGTGTGATATTGAAAGCGTTATTCAAGCCGAAAATTATAGCATAGATCATGGCAGTTAAAAGATCACTAACGAAAGCCATCGAAACCAGAGATCCAAACAATGTAGCTAGCGCAACCAAAAACACCCTTGGGGTTGGATATTTGTCTAAACTGCGACCAACAAAAGGTTGAGTGATAACCGCAACTGTAGCCGACAAGGGAAACATCCAAGCGGCTATGACGGGGCTTAATCCTTGATGCTCAAAAATTGGAACCTGAAAGAAGTGCAAAGCCGTCACAAGCATGGAGAGCGTGCAAAGGCCTGCAGCAACAATATAAAAAGTAGATGTTTTTAAAGCTTCATTGAGGGTAAAACCGAATTCTGCGGAGTGCCTGCCAACACCAGAATCGTCGTTTGCCAATTCCTCTTTGATACCGTCGGGGTGTAGATTAAGTGCCTCTGGGGAATTATGTAATAAGATAAAAATTAGCGGCAACATTAAAAGCCAAGTCGAAACGCCCAGCCAAAACCAAGCCTGACGCCACCCAACTTCCTCTATAAGCCATTGACACACTGGGGGATGGATAGCCATAGAAACGGCAAAGCCAAGCAGCATTAATCCCATTGCAACCCCACGTTTCCGGCTAAACCAATGGGAGATAACATTTGTACAATTCAACATTAAGGAACCCTGGGCGAGGAAACGGAGAGCGCCAAAGCCCAGAGCTAACCATATCAGGCCCGGAGCAAAACCGAAAGCGATGCAGGCAAACCCCAAAAGCACAACAACCGTTCCCATGACACGACGAGCCCCATGCATATCAACAAGTCGTCCAACCATGGGGAGCCCCAGTGCCGCAACTAAGGTCGCCAAACCATACGCAGATGAAATCGCTGTAGCACTTAATTGTAGATCTTTTGAAATTGGGCTAATGAACACACTAAAAGTATGTGATTGACCGGGACCGCTTACAAAAATTCCTACCCCAGCGATTAGAAGAATAACCCAGCCGTAAAATATGTAATTGCTTACTGACTTAACAATTTTCTGCCGCAAGTTTTCTAAGGTCATTTGATAGTCCTATACTTTTATATTTATGGATTGCCACAGGTATTTTCGCATCCATGTGATTTTGCATAGCAATAATTCAGCGGCAGGATGTTTGGGGTCCGGTATATTTTTTCAGCCAAGATTATTTTGAATGATTTCTTTGAGGTCAGTTGGGATTGGCGCAGCTCGCCTCGTATTTGGGTTAAAAAATACTTCCGTCACAGATTGCGATGCATGGATTTCTAACGTTTCAACATTAATCATGCGCTGTGAAAATGTGACACTTTTGTTTCCGCATTCCACAACACCACCTTCTATTTTAAAAAGACTACCGGCCTGTATCTCTTTCTGGAAATAGGTCGTTGTTGATGCTGTCACGGTATGAAGACCTCGCTCTTCCATTGCTTTCCAGTTAACCTTCAATTTTGGCCATAAGTGAAACATACCATCGTCAAAAAAATGAGCGTACCAGCGAACGTTCATATGATGAAACTGATCGCAGTGCCAGGGGAAACAAACTCCAGTGTTCGTTTCAACCCAATTTGATGCAGGCCTAATACTACGGGGCAATTCGCTTTTTAGTGATATCAATTCCCCATTTTTTATTTGGTTTTCAAGAGCTGGACGAAGCTCATCCGGGATAGGTATTGATGTTCGAGTGTCAGGATTGAAAAAAACCTCTAAGCACTCAAATGTTGCATGTAACTCGCCAGTCTCTTCGTTAATCATTCTTAATAGAAATGTGAACGTTTTGGTCGAAGATGCAACCATACCGCCATCTATTTTAATAAGGGATCCAGCCGGCAACTCTTTTATGAAAGTTGTTCTTCCAATGGCAGCAACCCCGTGGCCTCCATATTTTAAAGCTAATGACTGCGGAAATCCAGCACGTGCATAAGCAAAGAACTGAGCTTCATTAAAAAGTACAGCGTAGTTTCGAACGTTAAGATGTCCAAATTGATCACAGAGCCAGGGGTGAACTACACCCGTATGAAGTTCGTGCCAAACAGTCATTATTTCGCAGTATCCCGGTAAAAAGTCTTGTCGCAAGGTAACGAAAAAAAAAGATACCGCAACATTAACTAATTTTACCAGTAAAGTCAGTTAAACTAATAAATTATCAAGCACATATTTACAGATAAGCTTGAGTATTAGCGTGTTTTTACGTATTTTTAGTTGAGGAGTATATGAATGTCACCATTTATCAAATTTTAGCCAATTAAGGAACTTTGAAGCTATGCCCGACGGAGTTTTGAGCAGTCAAAAAAAGATAAACAACGAAAAAATTACGAAGCTGGATGCGTTAATTATTGGCGCAGGTTTTTCTGGCTTGTATCAACTACTTTGCCTTCGAGATAAGTTAGGGCTTTCTGTCAAAGTTGTCGAAGCCGGTGATGGCGTTGGAGGAACCTGGTATTGGAATCGTTACCCTGGCGCACGATGCGACTCAGAAAGCCACTCCTATTCCTACTACTTTTCTGATGAAATTTTAAAAGAATGGAAGTGGTCGGAGCGATATCCAGGCCATGCAGAGGTGGTAAGATACCTAAATTATGTAGCGGATAAACTCGACCTTAAGCGCGATATAAATTTTAATCTAAGAGTTTGTTCGGCGAAATATAGTGCTAGCAAAAATGTCTGGGAAGTTGAAACAAAGCAAGGTGAATTCTTTGAATGTACTTATCTAATAACGGCAGTTGGTTGCTTGTCTTCAACCAATATTCCAACTTTCCCGGGGCACGACGATTTTGAGGGAGAATGGTATCATACCGGCCAATGGCCTCATGAAGGTGTCGACTTTACTGGCAAGCGTGTTGGACAGATAGGAACTGGATCAACAGGGATACAAGCTGTACCTGTGATAGCGGAAACAGCAAAACATTTGACGGTGTTTCAACGAACAGCCAACTACAGCGTTCCTGCAAAGAATGGGCCCCTTAGTAAGGAGTTTCAAGAATATCTAGATGAAAACCGAGCAGATATTAAAGAAACTATAAGAACTACACCCAACGGTCATCCATTCGTTATATCCGAGCGAAAAGTTTTTGATGTAGAGGACGCGGAACGAGAAAAAATATTTGAAGAAGCATGGGAACACGGTGGCTTAGGGTTTAGAGCCTGCTTTCAGGATATAGCCTTTGACAAAAAGGCTAATGATGTTGCCGCTGATTTTATAAAAAGAAAAATTCGGTCGATAGTTAAGGATCCAACCACAGCAGATTTGCTGACTAACATCGACCATCCCTATGCAACTAAGAGGCCCCCAATCGATACTAACTATTTTGAGACCTACAATCGGGATAATGTCGATTTAGTTGACGTCCGCTCGTCACCGATTGAATGCATTACCCCAAAGGGTGTGAAAACCGGCAATGCCGAATACGAGTTGGATATAATCGTTTTTGCTACAGGCTTTGATGCAATGACAGGTCCCTTATTGCGATTAAACATCGAGGGACGCGACGGCATAAAACTGGCGGATATTTGGGAGGCTGGACCCAAAACCTATCTTGGGCTCCAGGTACCAGGCTTTCCAAATTTATTTACCATCACGGGGCCGGGCAGTCCTTCTGTTCTTTGCAATATGCCCGTAGCCATCGAGCAACATGTCGAATGGGTGACGGATTGCATCTCATTTCTTGAAGAAAATAAAATAACCTCTATAGAAGCGACGGAGGACTCAATGGACAAGTGGGTATCTCATGTAAACGAGTGTGCAGATGTGACACTTATGCCGCACGCAAAACATACCTGGTATTATGGCGCTAACATTCCAGGAAAACCTAGAGTTTTTATGCCATATGCTGGTGGCATGGCTAGATATCGTGCGATTTGTGATGATATCGCAAAGCAAAAGTATATTGGCTTTAAATTAGGAGAGACAGATACTGGTGATGTTTGGTCTGCTCCCTCTATCTCGGTTGATGACCTTGTTGAAGCAGCGATGGTAAAAGGTCCTGCTGTTTAGTAATATAATCAAAGGTGCTTTTACCGAACAACATTACAAGGCTATTGCCTGCCCAAGTTTAAGGTTGCAAATAAATAATGAGCGACGAGGCCAGTATCGAAGACAGAACACCATCTGACTTTATTCGAGAAAAAATATATTCCGACTTAAAAAACGGTAACTGTAAGCAAATTGTTACGAGGTTTCCTCCTGAGCCTAACGGATACCTGCATATAGGTCACGCACTATCAATTTGCTTAAATTTCGGCATAGCCGAGGAAGTTAACGGAATTTGCAATCTCAGGTTTGATGACACAAATCCAGCTAAAGAAGAATTAGAATTTATTAACTCTATCAAAGAAGACGTGAGATGGCTCGGATTCAATTGGTTCGGCCATACCAAATACGCATCTGACAACTTCCATCAATTTTTTGAATGGGCGGAGTACCTAATTAAGAAAGGACTCGCGTACGTTGATGACCTCACAGCAGAGGAAATTCGAGAATATAGGGGTACTCTTACAGAAGTTGGGCGAGATAGCCCTTATCGTAATAGGTCGGCTGCAGAGAATCTTCAAATTTTTCATGATATGAGAGATGGCAAGTTTCCAGAAGGACAGCGGGTATTACGAGCTAAGATAGATATGGGTTCTGGTAATATTAACCTGCGTGATCCCATTATCTACCGAATTCTTAGTGCGCATCATCCTCGAACCGGTAACACTTGGTGCGTTTACCCAACATATGATTTCGCACATGGACAAACAGATTCAATAGAAGGCATCACTCATTCACTTTGTACATTAGAGTTTGCTGATCATCGCCCGCTGTATGAGTGGTTTCTCGAAGCTTTACCTGTTCCAAATAAGCCAAAACAGTACGAATTCGCAAAATTACAAATTAGCTACACCGTTTTATCTAAAAGAAATCTCACTCGGTTAGTGATGGAACAACATGTAAGTGGTTGGGATGATCCGCGACTGCCTACTATTTCAGGTCTACGAAGACGAGGCGTTCCAGCGGAAGCCATAAAAGATTTTATAGCGCGAGTTTCTGTATCAAAAAATGAAGGTGAAGTCGAGCTTGCACTATTAGAACACTGCATAAGAGATAATCTTAATTACAGCGCTGAAAGGAGACTTGCTGTATTAAAGCCTCTAAAGGTTGTGATCGAAAACTTCCCAGAAGGAAAAACTGAATGGTTGCCTGCTTTAAATAACCCCAATTCAGATAAACAAGAACTGAGGAAAATACCTTTCTCAAGGGAAATTTGGATAGAGCAAGATGACTTTATGGAAGAGCCTTCAAAGAAGTTTTTCCGTCTAGCGCCAGGCAAGGAAGTTCGATTACGATATGCATTTCTTGTGACGTGTAATACTGTAATCAAAGACGAAGATGGAAAAGTTGTTGAACTGCAATGTTCATACGACCCTGAAACGAGAGGAGGTAATGCGCCTGATGGCAGAAAGGTAAAAGGAACTATCCACTGGGTGTCCGCAAAACATGCAAAAGATGCGGAAGTTAGAGTCTATAACTCTTTTTACAATACACCATCTCCCGGCCGTGATCGTGATTTTATTGAGGACATCAATCCAAATTCACTAGAAATTTTAGAAAACTGTAAAATTGAACCTGATTTGATTACATTGAATGATAATGTACCCATCCAATTTGAACGCTTAGGCTACTTTTACAAAGACCCAGATACTACGCCCGAAAAATGCATATATAATCGTACAATTTCTCTGCGGGATACCTGGAACAAAAAGCCATAAAAAGGACATAAATGCTAACACCTGAGATGAAAAATTTAATAGGTGAGAACACAATAGGTTTGGTAGCCACTGTGACGCCAAAAGGTAGGCCAGCTGTCTCACCAAAGGCGACCTCCGTAGTCCTTAGCCCCAGCGAGATAGCGTTTTTAGATATTAGATCGCCAAAAACAAGGCGCAACATAAAGGCTAATCCAAATGTCGAACTAAACTATGTAGACGTTTTCCGTCGTAAAGCCTGTAGACTTACTGGTGTTGCTACTTACGTGGATCCTAATTCTAAAGAATTCACAATATTACAAACCAATTTTAAAGAATTTGATTATTTACTTAACGGTGTATATGGGATCTTCCATGTAACAATTTCTAAGGCGGAACTCATTTTATCTCCCGCATATGACCACGGGGCTAGAGAAGACGTTCTAAAAAAAGATTGGTTAGAAAAATACACACAACTTTTAAGCTAGTTTTTATAACCAAGACCTATGTTACTGAAATTGGGCAACTTACTTGACGTATAAAACATTAATCAGATCGAGCTTGTCTCATTGTAACGAATTCTTCTGCGGCAGTTGGGTGTATTCCGATAGTGGCGTCAAAATCTAACTTCGTTGCTTTTGCCTTGATAGCGATTGCAATACCCTGAATTATTTCTGGTGCGTCTACCCCAATCATATGCGCTCCAATAACGCGTTGCGAACTTCTCTCTACAATAAGTTTCTGAAGCCCACGCTCCATATTTTCTGTCATTGTATATTTCATTGGACGAAACCCCGATACATACACGTCTATTTCATCAAATTTTTCTCTCGCTTCCTCTTCAGTAAGGCCTACCGAAGAAATCGACGGCTGACTGAAAACAGCGCAGGGGATGTCGTGGTAATCCATTTTTTTTGGGGCATTATTAAATACTGTTTCGGCAAATGCCTGGGCTTCTGCAATTGCCACAGGCGTCAAATTAATTCGATCCGTCACATCTCCTAAAGCATATACATTACCAATGTTTGATTGGTTCCATTCATTTACCATAATGGCGCCGTTTTCCCGCAAACTTACACCTACGCGCTCCAGCCCCAAGCCTTTTGTATTTGGAGCTCTTCCAGTGGCATAAAGTACCTGGTCAGCTTCAATATATTTACCATTGGAAAGGTGTACTTTATATCCTGCCTTGTTTTTTTCAATTCGTTCGGGTAGGCACTGCGGCTGAATTCTAACTCCTTTCTTCGTCATTTCTTCCATTAAAGCGTTACGTAGATCAATATCAAATCCTCTTAATAGTTTATCTGCTCTGAAAACTATATCCACTTCAGAGCCAAACCCTGCAAAGATACCCGCAAACTCAACAGCTATATAACCTGAACCGACTATCACAATACGTTTAGGTCTCTCAATCAATTCTAGTGCTTCATTTGAACTAATAGAGTACTCAATACCCGGAATATTTGGCTTATACGGCCATCCACCTACCGCAATTAAAATTCGTTCTGCCGTAATTTCTTTTGTTCCTATTTTAACGGTGTGTTTGTCAGTCAATACACCGCGCCCACTGATCCTTTCTACGCCAGCATTATCCAAAAGATTTACATATATTTGATGGAGCCGATCGAGTTCTTTATTTTTTGCTTCAATCATACCTGCCCAGTTATGGCTGGCTCCATCAAATTTCCAGCCATAACCCTGTGCGTCTGAAAGCTCTTCGGTGACGTGGCTCCCGTAGACTAATAATTTCTTTGGGACACAACCTCTAAGAACACAAGTGCCGCCTTCTCTCAATTCTTCGATGATGGCTACGCGAGCCCCGTAAGCACCTGCAAGACGTGAAGCCCTCACTCCGCCAGAACCAGCACCGATTGTTATGAGATCGTAGTCAAACTTTGGCATCGGTGTAACCTTTCAGAAAAATAAATCCAGTTCATATTCGAACATCAATTCAATTCAGAATTTAACCTCATCATTGAAGATGAAAAAGAGGATAGTTTAGAAATCATAAAATTTTTAGTTAGAGTTCATCTCTAACCTGCTAAAGTCGTATAAGTGAAGAAATTAGTAAAGATGAATAGTCAAGTTAGCCTTATTGCATAATACTTGGTTGAGTTTGCTAAATTATTGTAATGATTGGTTTTTGAATATGATTAATATTCGAAATTTATCAAGACTGACTTTAATCGCGCTTTTTTTTTCGATGCTAGGTGTCTCTCATACGATAGCTGAAAGTAGGATAATTCATCTGGTCAGTACCGGATGGCATGTAGGAATCGTCATACCGTTAGATGCAATATTGAAGCGGAACCTACCTGAAACAAAGCATTTTCCTAATTCGAAGTTCCTAGAAATTGGATGGGGAGATGCCCGTTTTTATAAATCAAAAAATCCTACTGCACGGATGGCTTTTGAAGCAGCCTTTACATCAAAGAGCTCGGTAATACATATCTATGCTTTTCAAAGCCCAGTAAATGAAGCTTTTATAAATTCCGAGATTCTAAAGCTCAAGATAACTAAAGAGGGGTACAGTGAACTCCTACGTTTTATTCATAAAAGTTTTGTGAGAACCGCAAATGGAGAGGCTAAAAACGTCGGCAAAGGATTGCATGGTGAGAAAGTAAGTCGCTTTTATTTAAGCAATGGCGAATTCCATTTGTTCAATACCTGCAACACTTGGATAGCCGAAGCCTTGCAAACAGCAAAATTAGACATAAAGTCACCGGGTATTATTACGGCAGACAATCTCATGGAAAAAGTCCGAGAACTACCCAACACTATAGATTAAAGACAGTTTTCTAGTTTTCTAAGGGTATCTATGCAGTTACAGTTCTGCTACTGACTATATAGTTTAAGTCCTGCTGAAAGGAATTTTTATCATTTCTAAAACTGAAACCGATATAGATAGTCTGAAAGCCACGGCAGAGGCCGAGAAGCGATTATTGGAAGACACAATAAGGGTGCTTCGTGAAAAACTAGAGAATTCGGCTGCAGATACTCTTGCTCAGATTGAGAATTTACGTGCGGACCAGGATGGTAACCGCAGGGAGGCTGAAAGTAATATCCAGGCTCTTCGCAATAAATTAGAACAACAGCGAAACCAATATGAAGAAAAATTAGATAATGAAAGAGCGTTACACGAAGCTGCACGTAGGGAGGCTGAACAAAACGTTCAAGCACTCAGAGATACTATGGAACAGATGCGTAACAACTATGAAGAAAAGTTAGACGGCGAACGTGCCGCGCATGGAGGAGTGCAGCGAAATTCCGAAGCGGGAACACAAGCACTCAGAGATACTATGGAAAAAATGAGAAATGAATACGAAGAAAAACTAGATAAAGAACGGGCACTTTCTGAAAACAGTCGGCGCGAATCAGAGCAACGGACGCAAGCACTCAGAGACACTATGGAGAAAATGAGAAATGAATACGAAGAAAAACTAGATAAAGAACGGGCCAGTCATGAAGCGGCGCGACGAGATGCTGAAGCAAATGTCCAAGCACTTCGGGAGACTATGGATGCAATCAGAGCCGATTATGCAAAACGATTTCCAACCGACAAAATTTGAATTTAATAAAAGAACTTATTACGGGTTTTTACAAGGAGTGGGTATATGAAACCGTTGGGTAAAAATGTGTCAAACAACAAGAAGTTGAACAAAGATATTGATTCAGGACAAACCCTAGACATAGCAAGTGACCTTTCGCGCCTAGGTTCATTCGATGAAATTCTAGAGTATCTAATCACCCATGTCACCCGGACACTTGAAGCCGAAAGGGGTAGCTTATTTCTCCACGACCCGGCCGCCCACCAATTATATACTCGCGTTGCACTTGGCAATTTATCTAGAGAAATCAGAATAGACGAGCAGTCTGGTGTCGCTGGATGGGTTTTTATGAATGCCGAGTCTACAATAGTCAACAATCCTTACAAAGATGAAAGATTCAATAAAGAAGTCGACGAACGCACCGGTTATCGCACTAAAAGTCTAATTTGCGTGCCAATTTTTTCAACAGGCGATATTCCGATAGGCGTCCTGCAAGTTCTTAATAAGCAGAAAGGGCGATTCACAAAGGCTGATCTTGCAAAAATTGAACTCGTTGCCTCGCAATGTGCTTCTACACTAAATACTTACGCACTTACCGAAAGGATGGAGGCGCAAAAACGACGCGAAGCTGAGTTTATGGAGTTGGTTTCAAAACTCACAACAGAGCTCGACTTATCGAGACTTTTAAACCATGTTGTCGATGCAGCCACCGACATGCTGGGTTGTGAGAGAGCAACTGTCTTTCTGAATGATGAAAAAACAGATGAATTATTTTCTATGGTGGGAGCAGGTCTTGGAGCTTTTGAAATACGTCTCCCAAATAACGCTGGTATTTCTGGGGCTGTATTTCAGTCAGGGGAAAACGTAAATATTCCCCATGCCTACGCTGACCTACGCTTTAATCCATCCTTTGACAAGCAGACTGGCTTCTTTACACGATCTGTCCTTTGCGTGCCAATCCTGAATAAGGAAGGAAAAAGAATCGGAGTAACTCAAGCCCTAAATAAAATTGGTGGACCTTTCACCGAGGAAGATGAACATAGGATACAAGCATTCACTGCGCAGATCTCGGTTGGCCTTGAAAACGCAAAAATGTTTAACGACATGCAAGCAGTAAAGAATTATAATGAAGCGATGCTTCACAGTATGTCTAATGGTGTCATAACTGTAGATGAAGATGGAAATCTCAAGAGTATCAATGCGTCGGCTGAGAAAATTGTAAAGATATCAATTGACGATAATCTTGGAAAGCCTTTGTCTGATGTCCTCGATGATCAAAATAGTTGGCTTGTAGATCAAGTTAACAAGGTTCGAGAAACAGGCGAAACTGAAAATTTAGAGGATGCAGATTTAATAACCGGCGATGGAAGCCAGGTATCTGCTAATATAGCGCTACAGCCGATGATATCGGGAGAAGGGGAGAATATTGGTGCATTAATTTTAGTTGAAGATATATCTAGCGAAAAGCGTGTTCGTTCAACAATGTCGCGCTATATGGATCCACAACTTGCCAACCAACTTCTTGAAGAAGGAGACGGGCAAGCAATGCTCGGCGGAAAAGCAGCTGAAGCAACAGTTCTTTTTACAGATATAAGGAGCTTTACAACAATAGCAGAAGCTCTTGGGCCTCAGGATACGGTGTCTATGCTTAATGAATATTTTGAGATAATGGTAGCTTGTATTTCAGACGCTGGAGGTATGTTAGATAAATTTATCGGCGACGCAATCATGGCTGGTTTTGGCGTTCCCCTCCCAAGTGAAGATGCTGCCGACGCCGCTGTAAGATCATCCATTGCTATGATTTCTCAACTGCGTACATGGAATGCTGACCGCTTAAAAGCGGATAAGATGCCGGTTGGTATGGGTGTAGGCGTGAATACCGATAATGTTGTGACTGGAAATATTGGTTCCTCTAAACGTATGGACTTTACGATGATAGGTGATGGAGTGAACTTAGCAGCTCGACTAGAAGGAAGTTGTAAAACATATGGAGCACAAATAATAATATCTGAGTTCACGCAAACCAAATTAAAAGGTATTTATGCACTTAGGGAGCTTGATCGTATCATTGTAAAGGGTAAGACGGAGCCGGTTTCTATTTTTGAGGTACTAGACTTTCATGACGATGAGACTTTTCCTGCAAGAATGGATGTTGTTGGTCATTTTACAGAAGGTTTAGCACACTATAGGGGAACAAAGTTTGACGACGCCATTAAATCTTTTAAAGCTGCTTTGGATGCTAATTCGGAAGATGTTCCAAGTAAACTTTATATAGAAAGGTGCGAACTATTTAAAACGTCTCCCCCTCCAAAAGATTGGAGCGGAGAATGGGTGATGACCGAGAAGTAAGCCTAGTCACATAAAAGTGTCGTGCCATTCAGATCACGGATTAATTTGAATCGAGCGTTGATTTGATAATCTCAGGAGTCATAAACACCAACCCGCTTTGGTGCCCGTCAAGTTCGCACAAGTCATACAGAGCGTCGAAAACTTTATCTTTTTGCGAAACCTCAGCGATTATGCTCACGATGGCAGCTTCACCAAAAGTACCAAATTGCTTCTCTTCAAAAAGATCACTAGATCTTCCTGTTTCTACGCTTATGCTTTTTACACCTTCAAAGTCGATCAGTGTCTCTAGAGCCTTTTGACCAAAGTCTTTACTAAGCAGTGCTCCAATTTCAACGGTCATCTTGCACTCCTTAAGCAATCTCTTTGAGAACTGACTCAGGTATATAGGTAGCAACCCGATCCAGTTTGGTCATAAACATTATTCCTTTTCCTGGCGTATCAAGACCGCCCGCGAGATACATAGCTTCAAACACCCTATCCGCTTGTTCTTCAGAGACGATTATTCGGATGACCTCTTTTTGTTCATCAATAGTTACTCCAAGCAGTCCCATTCTTTCTCGAATGCCCGTCCCGCGCGCATAACTAATGGTTGCACCCTGAGCACCACAATTTTTTGCAGCGTCGAGGACGCCTTCAGCTAACCCAGTCTGGAGAACGCATGTTATTAAGTTTGCTTCAGATAGATAGGTTATATTTCTTCCGGCCATGTCTGATATCCTTATCTTTTGGTTAAACTTTTTAGCTTTCTTGAGTTACCTTTGTTTTCTGGGTCATTTGTATTACTAAGCCCATCGTCAAAACTGCGACAATCGGACAAATACTCGCCAGCGATAGTATTCCAAAACCTTCTATTGCAGAAACAGCATTACCTAGCCCTAATCCCATGGCGAGAACCAGGGGAACAGTCACAGGCCCCGTAGTGACGCCAGCGCTGTCCCAGGCGACATTCACAAACTCCTCTGTAGACAAAAAGGTCATAATAATGCCAATTGCATACAGCGGTAATAGCAACATCATTAGGTCGAGGTGAAAAATTAATTTAGCAACGCCAAGAGCAATTCCGACAGCCACACCCGTAGCCACACTATACATAAGCATAGACTTTTTAAATGCACCGTTGGTCAATTCCTGTACTGTTAGGCCAAGAGCGTTTAGGGCGGGTTCGGCTAGCGTAGAACCAAAACCTAACAAAAATGCAAAACCAACGCATATGACGAATCCAGCGATCTCTGGATAATGCGGTGAGTTCTCAACGATTGGAAGTTGCATAAACGCAGCGGGTAAAGCGCTTCCAGTTTGAGATCCAATTGCCCCAAGTCCGTAGGTTAAGCCGACGTTAAAAATACACATTCCTAAAATAGATAAAGTGAGTCCGTAAATGGTAACCATCCTATTTGGTAGTGTAGAACGAAGCACTATAAACAGCACGAACATCAGAAAAATGACTAGAGGCAGAATAGCTCTTACACCTAGAACTATCTCAACTAATGGTGTTTGATCCCAGATGCTGAGTTCTGCCTGCGTCGACCCGCCGGCGCTTGCTGCGGCAGCTATAATTTGTTCCGGCGTGACCGTAAAAGAAACAAAAACTGATAGTATTAGGACGGCTAATATGGGAAACAAGGAGGCTAAGGTAACAACCCCAAAGCCCGAAAGCGATGAATTTCCTTTGCCTGCGGCATTTGCTATTCCGATACCAAGCGATAACACCAATGGCACTGTGACGGGACCAGTTGTTACAGCACCACAATCCCATGCTAAACCCAGTATGCTTTGAAGGTTGGGGTCACTCCACGCATATAAAGAAAGTAAGGCCACGGGCGTTAGTGCTAGATAAATCATCGGTTTCAACGACCAACCTTTAACGAACCTTACCGTACCCAAAATTGCCGCAAGGCCAACCCCAGCACCCACCATGAGAACGAGTGGCATCGTCCAATTATTAAGTAATTCGTAAAGATACGGGGCCTTCTTAACATCCACCGACGCACCAAAAGCCTGGAGCGCGCCAATTGCTGGTTCTGCAAAAGTAACACCGACACCAAGTATACCGATAATGATATAAACTACTGTCATAGAGGCTTTTTTCGGCAGATTATCACCTATAATCTTACCAAATGGCATAAGGCCTGTGCTTAGCCCCTCCATAAATACAGCCAACCCAACTATAACAGCAGCCAAACCTACAGCAAGGGATGCTGCTGCATCAATTGGCTGCCTTAAAACTAATACTTGGAAAAGGATTAGATACAAGGCTAGAGGTACGACAGCTTTTATTTGATCCATAATTCTTACGTAGCTGTACGGGCCAAGAAGATCCACCGCGCTTTTAAAGGTAACATTTATTTTTTTTGGTTTTAGAGCGTTAGGGTCCCCCTCAACTGGCTTAGGGGTCAGCATATTATAACTTACAGTTTTATAGCTGACATTTGTTTGTGCCAAGTAGTGCGAATAACGCATGCTTCTCTCCATCCCAAAGCAAAAGTTGTCTGATAATAGTTAAATTTCTGAGTTATTACAATAAATTCTAGGTTTTGGAGACTTTTGCTAATTTTGCCCATTAAACGCACAAGCAAAATAGCTTTTGGTTTAGGAGCTAAAATATTGCGATACACGTTTAACGGCTAGGCAAACAAGCAAAAAAATGACGGGGGACATCATCAAAAGAACTAGGCCACTCAACCCTGGAACATTCGATAAAAACTCGATCCACCTGAGCCATACCTTTACGACTTCGCTGCGAAAACCGATCACAGCTAGGGAAATCGCAAGCGGTACAACTAAAAGCGCAATAAAAAACTGTATCTTCTTGGAAGACTTTCTCATCGGTATGCGAGTACTTCTGGGAAAATTATCAAAATAAGGATCTCAAATAGAAAGGATA
>Ga0209433_10000308_pt1 | contig 15076 bp, 14 predicted proteins | sample METZYME_5_50m_FD_187552 | JGI IMG/M metagenome (GOLD analysis project Ga0209433, IMG submission 187552) | Marine microbial communities from oxygen minimum zone in mesopelagic equatorial Pacific - METZYME_5_50m (SPAdes) (version 2) | ecosystem: Environmental > Aquatic > Marine > Oceanic | place...
ACAGAGTATGCATAATCAAAACCTGATAAATCTGGTTTCTTTGTTATATATCTAATGGTTCCACCGATTGCATTTGATCCATATAAAGTTCCTTGAGGGCCTCTAAGTACCTCAATTCTTTCTATATCCCAAATGTTCATTGTCGTTCCAGGAATTTCATCAATATAAGTAGAGGTTGTTCCGGATGATCTTTGAGCTGAGCTGGTATTTAATCCTCTAAATGAGTAATACCTTGCTCCACCTGGTGTTGTGACACCAGCTAAAGTTCTTAAAAAATCTTCTGGATTTGAAATACCCCTTTCTTGAATATCAACCTCAGTGATAACTGAAATATTCATTGGAATTTCTTGAACTGTTTCTACCTTCTTGTTAGCTGTAACTATCACTTCTTCGACATCGGCTTGAATAAAAGCAAATGGAGTTAAAAGAGCCATAAAAGCTAATTTGTTTAGAAAATGCATATTTTTTCCCCTAAAAATAAATTTATTTATTAAATATAGCACTAAATATGCTTAAAAAAAATATTTTTTACTCCTGAAAGTATTGTTATTAAAGGTTTTTTTAGTCAAATTGTTTTTGATCACTAGCAAAAAATAAGTAAACAAGTCCACCTACAACTATTAGAGTGGCTGCTATATGAAAAACCAATGTCCACGAGTTGGTGATGTCTAATACATATCCTGAGACTGCATTTCCTACCACTCCTGCAATCATTCCAAATGTAGATGCTATGCCAACTAGCGTTCCAGTTGTGCTTGGACCAATATCGGCATGATTAACACCAAATCCACCAGCAGCTGCACCTGTAAATAGGTTTGTGATGCAGATTAAAACAATTATTATTATTATTGATTCAAAAAATGGCACCATAAATAGGCAGATAGCAGATCCAAAAAACCCTATTGAATTCAGTATTTTTCTTACTTTAATTACTCTAATGCCTCTCTTAATGAGGTTATCAGCTAAATATCCCCCAGCATTAAGTGCTATTACAGAGATAATGCTAGGAATAATAATGAGAATTACAAAAGTACTCGATTCAAGGTCGATTCCTAATTCATTATCTATAAACTTTGGTAGAAATGATAAAAAAACAAAAAGACTCCAATTATTGGCAAAAGTTGCAGCAACAATTGCTAAAAAAGGCTTATTAACTAACAACTTTTTAAGTGGAATTTTTTTTGCAGGCTCAGATGATGGGGCATTTTCTTGGATATAATTCAATTCTTTTGAAGTAATACTCTTGTGCTCACTTGGATATGAGGTCACATTCCTATACCAAAAGAAAAACCATACTATGCCGACTATGCCAAAAATATAAAAAGCCCACTCCCAGCCCATTGCAATAATAATCATCTGTGTGCCTATATAGCCAATAATAGTTCCAATAGATATTCCACTATTAGTGAAAGCTATAGCTCTTGTTCTTTCATTGAATGGTATCCATCTTGCATATAGACTGTGCCATGCAGGAAAAGTAACTCCCTCTCCTACTCCCATTAAAATTCTTATAAAAAATAATGCAAAAAATCCGTTGTGGGCAGCGAGTGGTGTAAGAATTGTAAAGATTGACCAAAGTACGACTCCCCAACCCAAAACTCGCTTACCTCCAAACTTATCAGATAGATATCCACCTAAAGCCATAGTAAGCATATATCCAAGATAAAAAGATGAAAAAATAAAACCGACCTGAGAGTCACTCCAGCCAAACTGCTCTTGCATGGGAATGATTGCAACAGAAATATTTACTCTATCTATGTAACAGATAATTACAGCAAGAGTTGAATAAAAGATTAAATTAATTCTTTGTGGGACCATGCCTACTATTTAGGCGTAAATTTTATCGGCATTTCTTGAATAGCGTGAACAAAATTATTCGGTGCTACTTTCCATTCACCATTCATTTCAAAATCAGGGAATCTAGTAAGAAATTGTGAATAAAATTCTCTCAACTGCATTAAAGCAACAGGTTTTCCTAAACAAGTATGCCTGCCGATACCAAATGCTAGATGTTTATCAGCATTTTCTCTAAGAATATTAAAAGTATCCGGATCCTCAAAGACTTCAGGATCCCTATTAGCCGCGCCATACCACAATGAAATCTTTTCATAGGGTCCAATCTTTTGTCCATTTATTTCTGTTTCTTCCAAAGAAGTTCTTCGCATATGAATTACTGGAGAAACACATCTTACTGTCTCATTTATAAAATTTGGAAGATGGTCTAAGTTATTAATTAATAGCTCTTTCTGATCTTGATTATCATGCAGCAACTTGATACCACCGCTCATAGTATTTCTAGTAGTATCATTTCCTGCAAAAATTATTAATAGCCATGATCCATCTAAAAATTCTTGTGACAATTCCTCGCCTTCAATTTTTGCATTGGCTATTGCGCTTAATAGATCGTTTTTAGGATTTTTTCTCTTGTCATGCAAAATAAATTTTCCATAATCAAACATTTCATCGACCATAGCATTAAAAAGATTGATCATTTCTGGATCAGGCGAAGAATCAGTGACACCTTCATTTTGTTGTTTGATTTGCTCAACTGCAAAGTATTGAGCTAATTCCAAAAACTCCATCCAAGAAACAAGCTTTTGTCTATCAGCTTCAGGAATTCCCAAGATTTCAGATAAAGTATAAATAGGCAGTTGCTGAGAAACTTCACTTACCAAGTTACACTCACCCATTGGAGCTATTTGGTCTAAAAGTTGTCCTACCTTAAAGGTAACTTTTTTTTGTAAATCCTCAACGAAGCCTGGTTTAAAAAAAGGCATATGTTCTTTTCTAAGCCCGATATGCATTTCACCATCAAGATTAAGCATGTGATCAATGGTTGATTTGAATAGTCTGGGATGTCTATTTTCTTCAGATCCTTGAGTCAACATATTCCCAGTTGCATATTGCGAAGAGAATATTTTGGGATTCATTGATACATATTTAATATCTTCATGTCTTGTTAATACCCAATAACCGGGTTCGGGGTCTGTAGGCATTGGATCGTGAAAATATACCGGCGCGTTATCTCGAAGTTCTTTATATAAATTTGTAGGTTGGCCTTTTGTAAAGAGATCTAAATCATTCAGTGACTCACTTGCTTTGTAAGAAGAGTTATTAGGAAAGGCAGGATCGTTGATCTTATTTTTTAGAACTTCATCTGATAAAACGAAACCTGTACTCATTTTTTTATAACCATCTTCTGACTTTTGATGTGTATTCCTCCCAATCATCAAATTTTTCTTGCATGGCTCGTTCCTCAGGCATTATTTGGAAGAAAGTAATATAGAGGACGAACAAGACCAATAAACAAATTGTGAGCTTTGCACCAAAGATAATGCCAAACCCTAAAAGCATTATGCTCATTCCGAGATACATTGGATTTCGGGTATATTTGAAGGGACCAATGATGGCAAGTTTAGAGGCTTGTGAAGGGTCCATTGGATTGATTGTGGTTTCTAATTGCTTAAAAACTCTCGCAGCTGAAATTAAAACTGCTAAGCCGGAGACTACTATTAAGATTCCAACTGGTAGCTGATATTCAAAACTAAACGGTTCAATGAGTCTGTTTGATAAGCTGATTAAAAAAATAAAAATCAACGTAACAATTGGTGGTGGTATTTTTGTTTCCATGCAAAAAATTATATCAATCAAAACTAAAAATGCTAATAAACATATATTTAGCCATGTGTAACGGTTGAAGAAGCCGCTGCAGCTTCATCCTCTAATTGCTGATTTAGCGATGAAATTGATGAAACAAAAGATACGCCATTGCCCAGATATGCAGTAACACCTTTTACATTAAACTTTTCAGTAAGCTCTTCATCTAATGCACTATCTCCTGTTTCAATATCAATTTTGCGGATTTCTTTTTCAGAGAAAGCTATTAATGTCTTACCGACATAAATAATTTCAAATTTTTCAAAGGAGAGAAATCTTTTCTGCTTGATGTTTTTTTTAAAAATTATTGTTCCTGTCTCACAACACAGTTTTGTAAAATCTACAGCACCAGATTTAAAAATTAAATTTTTACCTACAAAGATTGGTTGGAAATAAATATTCCAGCCGCATAGAAAATCATATCTATATCTCCATAATAAGTTGCCTGAGCTTTCGCTAAAACAGCTTATATTTTTTGTCCCTGCCCAATTTTGATGAATAACCAAGAGAAAATCTTCGTACTGAGCAATGGCTTTTGGTGTTTGTCCATTAGGTAAATCTGCAACCCACAAAGATTCGTGTGTATCCAAATTGTACTTTACAACAGAATTCTTCTTCCCAAAGATCCCTATCTTTTCCATTGGTTAGGAAAAACTGTTTTCTTTTCGTTTTACTAAAAAGAGCAAAAATCCTGCTAATACTAATTCGACTAAGATCTTGTCAGTTGATAAAGCTGCATCATGAAATACAAATGCAACTAATCTTGAAACAGCTGCAAACCCAAATAAGGCAATTGGCGTATATAACCAAACTTTATTCTTTTTAACAGCCGCACATAGAGTAAAAACACCAACAACAAGAAAGAAACTTGCAAGATCTCCAATTTGCGTACTGAGGCCGTGTCCTGAGAGCAAGCTCATACCTAAACCTGCTGCAGCTGAAGTTGGATCAACCAACCACTGAAGACCCATCAATAAGAAAAGAAAACCTATTACATAGGTAAGAATATTAAATAATTTGTCCATAATTTTATTATATTACAAATTGGTAGGGATGGAGGGAGTCGAACCCCCACGCCTTGCGGCACTTGGTTCTAAGCCAAGCATGTCTACCAGTTCCATCACATCCCCGGGGTAGAAGAATTATATATTATCTTACTTAGATTGATAGGATTGTTTGTGCAATTAGCTCTGGCTGATTTTCTTGAGAAAAGTGTCCTGCATCGATTATTTGATGATGCATATCTTTGGCACCAGGGATCTTTTCTATGAAAAATTTTTCTCCACCTATAAAAGCCATATCGTGCTCACCAAAAAGAGTAATGGTAGGTTTATCAAAGCTTCTAAGGACTTCCCATGCTTGTATATTTTCTTGAACTTGGGGATGTTCTTTGGTTATTGGGACTAAAGTAGGAAAAACTCTTGGTCCTGCTTTATATGAATCATCAGGAAATGGAGCATTATATGCTGCTATTTCAGCTTCACTAAGTTGTTTTAGACTTCCTTGATTTACTATCTTTCCGCAGTCAAAGTCTTCTACATTTTGGCTAAAGTCCAGCCACTGCATAAAACCCTCAGTTGCTCCGCTACCAACAGGAAGGCCTGAGTTTGATACTACTAGTCCTTCATATAAATCTGGATATTTTGTTAATAACCTAAGACCGATGAGGCCACCCCAATCTTGCGCAAAAAAAATGATGTTTTTTAAATCGAGTTTCTTTATTAATGTCTCAACCCAAATGATGTGGTTTGCATAAGAATAATCCTCTCTTGATGAGGGCTTATCTGATTTTCCAAATCCAATTAGATCAGGAGCAATAACTCTTTTGCCATTAGAAACTAAGATAGGGATAATTTTTCTATATAGGTATGACCACGTTGGTTCACCATGCATTAAAAGAACAACTTCCTCAGATTCATGATTTTCATCAAGATAATGCATCCTTAAAGTCTGATCATCATGATCTATGTCAATATAATTTGGCTCAAAAGGATAACCTTCTAGATTATTAAAACATTCATCAGGAGTTCTCAGAATTTTCATGTCAGCTATTTAGCAATCTTTCACAACCTGAACCATCGAGTATCTCTAACACCTTCGCCCTATCCTCTTCAGAGAGACTTTCAAATTCTTCTCTTATCCACTTTAAGCACTTAGCCTGGTATGGAAAAGCTTTTTGACTCCATACAACACCATCTATTTCCGTTTCCCAAGTTTCATCTCCATTTTCTAATGCTTTGGCATTTGCTATCAATGCTGGAGCATAAACTTTACCGATTTCTGCAAAAAGCTCTTTTAGGCTACTTGGAACAGAGTCAAGATCTAACCACTCTTTATTCTCAATCTTTAAACCTGATAAATCCTCCATTGAGTTTATCCAAGCAACTGTTCTCTTAGATATTTCATGAGCTATATTCCTAGATGTTGGGTCGAATCCAATTAATTGCGTAAGCTGACCGAATATCGCGAAATCTGCAGAGCTTGGTTTTTGTCCCAGAATGAATGGACTATTAGCAAGATGTTTTTCCATAATTGACAGAAAACGTTTATAGCTTTCTTCAATTACTGGTGCTGTATTATCGTTAGAGCCAACAACCCACAATCTTTCAATCTGTCTTGGTCCTATATAATCACTGAATTGTTTCCAATGCTCATCTGGCAAGCTTGCATTATGATTAAGAGGTAACAAAGAAGCTGCGTTTTCAGCATCCTCTTTAAAATGCCATCGATAATGGAACATATATTTTGTAGCCCACTCATCTCCAAAATCTTCCAATAAAAAATTTAGAAAAGACAGAACTGAATTCTTTGGTATTACACTCCTTTCTAAGTACTCCTTTTCAAAGCGTCTTATAATCGGCGTAGAGTCAGTAACTGCAACCATATCACCATCTTCATTGGGAAGGATGAATGTAGGGAGTAAGGCTGGTTTTGGTTTTTCAATATTGAGTTCTGCAAAAATCTCATTGCTATCGAGGATGGTACCTGGATCACCCCAAATAATTTCATAGTTTATGTGTCTGTATCTCAACAATGAAATCATTTTTCTTGTATACGGAGATGGAGGTGCTCCAATTAGAGTAATTCTCTCGGACTTCATTTTTTAAAGAACTCCTAAAAGATTGAGTGCTAAAAAAATACTCAAAAAAGTAAGTGCTAGAAAAATATAGAATTCATTCATTCTATTAAAATTGTATGCATTATAGGTCATGCCAGAAAGAATAATTGGAAGGACAACGATGAAAATGCTGCCAGCCAATATTATAAGTGGGATAAATGCTAATAATGTAAGCGCCTGCAGAAAATATCTATTCATCTACAACATCATCGTTATTTATAGAGTTTTGTATTTCAAGTAATATCTGGTTGTTTTGTGTTCTATATGCTTCGAGTGCCTGAACTGACTCCTCAATAAAAAGAATTTGCCTCTTAAGAGATCTTATTTCCGTCTCTGACTGATTAACAGTTCCGGATAAGTCAGGCATATTCTCAATTGACTGTGAAAGATTATTTAACTCTGTATTTATAGAGGCAATAGCATCATCAATCTCTCTATCAGTTTTATTATATTTTTGAATGAGTTCATTTAAACTTTTGGTAAGTTTTTCAATATTAACCTTATTTCTTTTGTTGCTTAGATCCCAAAGTTTTCTTATTTCTTTATCTAAAAACTGAAGCTCTGCGCCTACTTCAATCAATGAATCTGAGTTAACTTCATCGAGCATAAGCAACTGATCTTCAATTTTGGATAATCTCTCATCTAATGATGCTGATGTTGAATCAATTTTAGTGCTTGTTTGTTCAGACCTAAGAAGTAAGAAAAGAACTGAACCAAGGATTGCAGCAAAGATCATTCCTAACATCAAACTGCTATTTTTTTGTGGTTTAAAATTAATACTATCTTCTCTGCTAACTTTCATAAGTTAATTTATATATTTTTTTAAAAGTAATATAATTTACTATCTTTGTAAAAGTATATTTTAACTGAAAAAAAAATTATGAATCTAGATTTCTCAGATGATCAAAAACTTCTCCAAGAAGAAGCTAAAAAATTTCTTACTAAGGAAGATGCTCTAAAGATAAATAGAGCAGTAATGGATAGTGATAAAACCTTCGATCAAGGGCTGTGGGATAAGATTGTAGAGCTTGGATGGACTGGTATAAGAATTCCAGAAGAGTATCAGGGGCTTGGACTTTCTCATTTAGAACTTTGTGTAATTGCTGAAGAGCTTGGAAGACAGCTTGCGCCAGTACCCTTTTCTTCTTCGGTATATTTGTTTACAGAGGCTTTAATAGAATTTGGCAGTGAGCAACAAAAAAATTCAATACTTCCAAAATTAGTTAGCGGTGATGTTATCGGAACTCTTGCAATTGCAGAAACAAATTCAGCTCCACATAAAGACAATATTTTAGTAGAGCTCAAGGATGGAAAACTTTCTGGAACTAAGATCGCTGTTCCTGACGCAGAAGTAGCAACTCATGCAGTTGTAGTTGCAAAGAATGGTGATAGTGTCTCTTTATGCGTTGTAGATTTAAATTCAAATGATGTTGAGATTAATGTCCAAAGAAATATCGATGAAAGCAGAGGTTATTATTCTGTATCTTTTAATGATGTTGATGCTGAAATTATTGGTGATGAGGATTCAGGTTGGTCAAACCTCGAAAAAATTATGGACCATGCGGCAGTTTTATTCTCTTTTGAGCAAATAGGTGGCGCTCAAGCAAGTCTAGATATGGCAAATACTTATGCTAAAGAAAGATATGCGTTTGGAAGACCTATAGGATCTTTTCAATCTATGAAACATAAATTGGCTGATATGTATGTAGCTCTTACCTTAGCCAAATCAAATTCTTTTTATGGAGCATGGGCTTTATCTTCAAATGCTGCCGAACTTCCGACAGCTGCTGCGACAGCCAGAGTATCTGCAACCAAAGCTTTCCAGCTATGTTCTCAAGAAAATATTCAAACTCATGGCGGTAATGGCTTCACATGGGAATATGACTGTCATATGTTCTACAAAAGATCAAAAGTACTTTCACTTAACTTGGGTTCGCTTCCGTCATGGCGCGAAAAACTTATTAAAAGCTTAGAACAAGCAAACGTTAAACTATAGGAGAAAAAATGGATTTTAATGATACTCCACAAGAGGCAGAATTTAGAGCAAAGTGCAGAACTTGGTTAGAAGCCAATGCTGAGCTCAAAACAAAGAAAACTAATTCTGCAAAAAATATGAATGTTGGAAATAAAAGTCTCCTTGAGGCGGCTGCTGAATGGCAAAAGAAAAAATATGATGCGGGGTGGGCAATGATTCATTGGCCTAAAGAGTTTGGAGGAATTGGTGCTACGCCTATTGAAAGAATCATTTGGGCGCAAGAAGAGTCCAAATTTAATGTTCCAAAAGGCGTTTATGAGATTGGTTTAGGTATGGCTGGTCCTGTAATGATGGAATATGCAACTGATGAACAAAAAGAAAGATACTTACCACCAATGGCAGAAGGAAAAGAAATATGGTGTCAGCTCTTCTCAGAACCATCTGCTGGTTCTGATGTTGCTGGCTTGAGATCAAAAGCTGTTCAAGATGGTGAGAATTGGATTGTTAATGGTCAAAAGGTATGGACCTCTGGAGCTCATTTTTCAGACTATGGTATTTTAGTTGTAAGGCATGATCCGAGCTTAGAAAAACATAAAGGACTTACTTTCTTCTTCGTTGATATGAAATCTCCAGGGATTGAGGTCAAGCCAATCAAGCAACTTACTGGTGGCTCTAGTTTCAATGAAGTTTATTTTAATGATGTGGTAATACCTGACTCACAAAGACTTGGTGAGATTGGTGATGGATGGAAGGTTGCTATTACTACTCTTATGAATGAGAGACTTGCAGTTGGTGATGCTGATGGAGTGGATGCTAATGAAGCTTTTGAGCTAGCAAAAAAACATGACAAAGACGGAGAACAGCTAATTGATAATAATGCTGTCAGGGAGTCTATTGCTGATTGGTATTGTGAGGCATCAGGGCTCAAAAATACAAAACTCAGGACTATGTCGGCTCTTTCTAGAGGAGATACTCCTGGGCCTGAAGCTTCAATCACAAAAATTGTAAGTGCCAATAAGCTTCAAGCAATAGGTAACTTTGGAATGGATTCATCAGATATGTCAGGCATGTTGATGGATGAGGAATCTGATTTTATAAAATTCCAAATGGCATGGATGGGCGCAGCTGGCTTGAGAATAGCCGGTGGAACTGATGAAATTCTTAAAAATATCATTGCTGAGCGTGTTCTAGGCTTACCTCAAGAAGCGAGAGCTGATAAAGGTCTTGCCTTTAAGGATATACCTAGCGGATCTTAGTCAGTAAATTTTGATAAATAAGTGAGAAAGGCAACTGAGTTGCCTTTTTTCATTTCCATTTCACCAGCGCCTAAAGTTTTTATGGGTCCCTTCAGTCCAGCTAAGACCTCTTTAAAAGTTATTTCTTCACTTTGAACAATAAAATCGCAATCCTCTTCTTCAAAAGAAGATGAAATCTCTAATACTTGGTTTCTTATAGTGGTTTTAATTTGTTTCTTATTATAAAAATCAAAACATCCATTCGTTAATTCTCCATCAACTTTAGAGGGATTTAGCCTTACGGATAATATGCTGAAAAAGTTTTCTACAGGTATCTGATAAAGTGTATCGCTATTAGACAATCCTATTGCTGGATCTCTTCCTTCCATGAACTCTTTTGCAGAAGAAAGGAAAAAATTCCTCTTGGGTGGATTAGTTTCATAAATGCCAATCTCCATGACTGACTTATTCTTAATTTTCATTACTTCTTCAGTTTTGAAGTCTAAGCTTATTAACATATTTGAAAGCTCCAAAACCCATTGATGTTCGCCTGCATCACTTGCTCTAAAAAGTTCAAAAAATAAATTTTCGGCGCCCCCAACTAAATCTGAAATTTTTTGAGACCTCTCGTCTATATTTAAAGGATCTAAATCTGCTAAATCTCCGCTAAACCAGCCTAAATATCCATTAAAAATACTTCTAACTGAATATCTTACAGTTCCATAAAACTCAGCTAAGTATGGTGATTCTTTTAGATTTTTAGGAAGATCAAGCTCTTCAACAATCTGATCTGGTGTAAGTCCCTTGTTCATCAATCTAACAGTTTGATCGTGAACATACTGCATGCCATCTCTATAAATAATGAGTGCATTTGATATCTCCTCGCCTACAATTGGCATAGTATGGCTTGGGAAAAGGTATTGCGGATCTAATGATCTCATTTTATCTATACTATTTACCCACCCAATAACATCGCGGTGAGAGGTACCTCTAATAGTATAAAGATTAGGGAATGTTGTATAAAAATTATCACCTGGCATAAGCGCAGATAATTCTGGGAACCATACAAATAATTGATCATCAGTTTCACCTGGAGCATGGTAGAGTTCAACTTTGTGCCCTGCTAATTCAAGCTTAAGCTCTTTTTCAAAAGTCATTGTTGGAGCTATGTATCCAGGCGAAGTCCTTCCAGCACTTAAATAAGGCCCAAGACCTACATTAATAAGCTCATCATCATCAAGATTTGTTCCAAACATCTTACCGCTTCTGAGCGTAATTATTGGATTTATAATTCCAAGAATTTTCTCAACTTTTTCTGCAGTTGTGGAATGTGCAATCACTAAAGGTTTTTCTTCTTGTGAATTATAAAATTCAGAAGCACCAAAAACGTGATCTCCATGATTATGCGTATATATAATCGCTTTGATTGGATTTTGATTGATCTTTTGGAATTCACTCAAAACTTCTTTTGCTTGAGATACATCATCTGTAGTATCAATAATAATATTGCCCCCATCTCCTTCAACCATTATTGAGTTAGCGATACCAAAGCCTATGGCAACATGAATTCCGTTATCATAAGAATATATGCCCTTTATAAATTGATTTGAATGTTCCTCTAGTTTTTCAAGCTTACTTATTTGGGGAATATCAAAATCATTCGAATTTGAACAACTTGCCAAAAAAATGAATAAAATAGGTATTATTAAGAAAATTCTCATTAAGAGCCTCATCATAATTCTAACTTGAAAGTGAACGATCATCCATTAAAAGTAGAACATCACAAAGTAACCTTAGATGGTGCATCTATTGCTTCTAGGGATTATAAAGATAGGTACTTCCAAGATAATGGATTTGATGAGTCAAAGGAAGTTTATATTGATGGTAATAACTTAGAAAAGAGGTGGGAAAATTTCTCAGGAAGTTCTTTTACCATCGGAGAGTTAGGCTTCGGATTAGGTTTAAATTTCTTAACTACACTTCATTGTTGGTTAAAAAAAGAAAGGGCTTTTAATCTTGATTACATCGGTATTGATAAAAAGGTGTTACAAAAGAAAAATTTAAGACTGCTTGAGGAAAGGTTCCCTAAACTGCATAAAGAAATTGAAATTCTTAAAGAGTGCGATGTGGTGGGCCACAATGGTTTCGAATGCATTTCTATGCCTAATCTCAAAATCAGATTAATTTTAATAACTGAGGATATTCAAAAGGCAGTAAATGACATTTGCATATCAAATATAGATGCATGGTTCTTAGATGGATTTGATCCAAAGAAAAATCCTGAAATGTGGACAGATGATATTCTTAAAGCAGTTTTTAATCTTAGCTCTTCTGATTCATCTTTTAGTACATTTACTTCAGTAGGCAGAATAAGAAGAGCGCTTTCAGAAAATGGCTTTGAAATAAAAAAAGTGTCCGGATTTGGTTCTAAAAGACATAGATTAATTGGCAAGAAATCAAAAGAAAAAAAGAAATCTCATGATGTTAAAAGAGTTGCTGTCATTGGAACTGGACTCTCTGGAAGTAACATAGCTTACAACTTGGCAAATTCAAATATTAAAGTAGATATATTTGATGCTCATGATGATTTAAGTAAGGGATCATCTGGAGGTCCAATTGCTTCCATGTATCCAAAATTTTCTCTAAATAACGATCTAAGATCTGAGTTTTTAATTTCATCCTATTTCTTTTCATTAAATTTTTATAAAAAAACTCTTGGATTTAAAAATACTGGATTACTATTTTATGGATCTGATGACGCTAAAAGTAAATGGATCTCTAAAATTTCTGCGCTAGGAAGAGATGACCTCTTTGAGCTGTTAATAGATGATGAGATCAATGATTACTTGGGAAAAAGCAAAATTAAAGAGGTCTTAAATGTAAAAAAAGGTTTATTTCTTCAGCCATTGGAATTAAGGAATAAATTACTCAAGCATGACAATATTAAAAAATTTTTAAATGAGGAATTTGTATCATTTTTGGAAGATAAAAATAATGTCGAAGTAAATTTTAGATCTGGGTTAAATAAATCCTATGATGCACTCATTATTTGCTCAGGTAAAAATCTTGAAGATTTTGATAATAATCTCAAAGTTAGCTATGGATTAATGGCAGGTGTTGAAAATAAGGACCTATTTAATATTAAAAAACCTCTTAATCATCAAGGATATGTTATTCCAAAAGTTAATGGTATTAATTGGATTGGAAGCACATATGAAAATTCTCCTGAATTTAAAAAAGACGAAATTAAAAAGAAAGTTCAATTAAATCTTGAAATTTTTGATCACGAAGATTTTGCGGTTGAAATTAAAGATTATTGGAAGGGTGAGCGTGTATCTGCAATGAATAATTTGCCAAGGGCGTCAAGACTTGCGAATACAAAAAATATTTACTGTATAGGCGCGTTGGGATCAAGAGGTTTATCTTATGCTCCTTTTCTAGCAGAAATAGTTTCATCAATGATTCAAAAGAAACAGATACCTATTAGTGAAGGGGTATTAACTTTACTAAAGATTTAATTCTATAGCTCTTCTAAGAGATTGTTTACGAGTGTTTGTATTATTTCAGTATCGCTTGAATCGTTAAGCCTGTTTTGATTCCAACTGGTAAAACCAGTCCATAATGACTTATCTTGAGTTTTATCTTTAATGGTTAACCTCAAAACAAATCTTTCTTCAGTTTCAATATCGTCATCTAAATAAAAATATCTTCTATCGTAATAGTAACTTCTTGAACCAAACCTATTAGACTCAATTTCATCTTTAGCTGATATGGAAAGTTCAAATAAAAGGTCAGAATCTTCAGAAGATTTTAGGCCCCTTAACTCTAATTCATTCGCTAATCTCGATTCAATTGCTTCAAGTACCAAGGGATTTACCTCTGGAGAAAGATTTTCGCTGTTAGTTGAAAGGCTGAAATCGTTGTAGTTTAAAAGAGTGAATTGATTTACTGAATCAACTTTTACAGAGAAGGATTGTGTTGTAACACATCCAGTTAAAAAAACTATTGTCAGTAATGCGAGTGAGTTTTTAAAATTTTTCATACTACTAATATGCAGTTCATACTTTAAAAATTCAAGGCAAATGAAATAAAAAAGATTAAAAAATTATAAATCTTTTTTTCTTAAGTTCTTTAGCGCAGCCCCAGTACTGTTGTTGATAAATCTGAGATTTTGCCTGTACTCTGTCAGCTACCTGAATTAGCCACTGCTTCTTCCTATAAGTTTTATTTCTAAAGCCGGTGTATCCTTCATGATATGCAAGATATAAAGATCTCGCATCTTGCTTATCAAAACCCTGGAAATATCCTTTGGATGCATACCAACCTATGAAATCAGCTGAATCTGCAAAATTATCCCTTCTTGCAAACCTATTTCCAGTTTCATCTTGATAATCTTCCCATGTCTTTTCAAGCGCTTGAGAATAGCCTTTTGCAGAGGATGGTCTAAACCAAGGAATAAAGCCAAGCAACTTATCTCTTTCTGGCTTTGCTTTGGCATTGTAGCTAGACTCTTGAAAAACAAATGACATTAATACGTAAGGTGGTAACTTCCATCTTTTCTCAGTTCTTATTGCAGCTTTATACCAAGATTTCTTTTCCTTAAAAATGCTACAAATATTATCGGGTTGTTGTGGAGGCGTTGCAGTGCACCCTACTACTAACAGTGATAAAAAAATAATCTTAAAGAAATTTTTTTGTATCATTTAAGAATTCCTGACATTGTTCATTACTAATTATATTAACACCTAAAGATTGAGCTTTTCGAAGTTTTGAGCCTGCTTTCTCACCGGCTATTAAAAGCGATGTTTTTGAAGAAACTGATGATGTAACATTAGCTCCCATCCCAATGAGAATCTCTTTTAATTCGTCTCTTGAATAATTCTCTAATTTACCAGTAAGTACTATTTGCTGTCCTCTAAGGGGCATATCTTTAAAATCTTCCTTAGATAATTCTTTTAGCTCTATTTCTTTTAAAAGACGCGGGACCATTTCGGATATTAGAGTATTTTCAAAAAATTGGATGATATTTTCTGCTACTTTTGGTCCAATATCTTTAACATCCAAAAGCTGATCGTAAGATGCTTCAATAAT
>Ga0209433_10000309_pt1 | contig 14992 bp, 13 predicted proteins | sample METZYME_5_50m_FD_187552 | JGI IMG/M metagenome (GOLD analysis project Ga0209433, IMG submission 187552) | Marine microbial communities from oxygen minimum zone in mesopelagic equatorial Pacific - METZYME_5_50m (SPAdes) (version 2) | ecosystem: Environmental > Aquatic > Marine > Oceanic | place...
ATAGACTATGACGTTGATAGGCAAGGTGTGTAAGCGTTGTGAGGCGTTGAGCTAACTTGTACTAATAACTCGTGAGGCTTGATCATGTAACCTTAAAAAAGGTTCCGTTGTTCAGGAATAACATATTTGTAGTGATAAAAGAATTACATACCAGTTTGCCTGATGACAATAGCAGTTTGGTACCACCTGATCCCATCTCGAACTCAGAAGTGAAACGAACTCACGCCAATGGTAGTGCAAGGTCTCCTTGTGTGAGAGTAGGTAATCGTCAGGCTTTTTTCTTCGAAAGGCTCTCAGATTTATCTGAGAGTCTTTTTTTTGTATAAAATAAACAAATGGATATTACTGAAATTTCAGATCGCATGGAGCTTGAAAAACTTGTCACTGATTATGCAACTGCAGTAGATAACAAAAATTTTCAAGATTTCAATAATTTATTTACCAAAGATGCTCATATTGATTACACAGCTGTTGGCGGTATTGCTGGTAATTTAAATGAAATAATTGAGTACCTAGAAACAGCATTAAATCATTTTCCTAATTATCAACATTTAATCTCAAATATTTCTCTTACAATAAATGGCAATTCAGCCACTGGAAAAGTTATGTGTTTTAATCCAATGCAAACTGAAAATGAAGAGGTATTTTTTTTAGGGATGTGGTACAGGGATACCTATAAAAAAATCAATAATAAATGGTTGATTTCATCAAGAGTCGAAGAAAGCTCTTGGGAGCATAACGTCCCTAAGTTTATTAATACCAAAGCAAAAAAATGATTGTTGGTCTTACAGGTGGTATTGGATCTGGTAAATCAGCTGCTGCATGTGTTTTTAAAAATGAAGGCATTAATGTTATTGATGCAGACAATCTTGCTAAAGAGGTAGTTGCAAAAGATACTCCAGGTTTTTTAAAAGTTGTCGAATATTTTGGCTCAGAAATTATTGCTGCAGACGGTTCGCTAGATAGAGCCAAATTAAGAAAGGAGGTTTTTGGCAGTAACGAAAAAAGGATAGCTTTAGAGTCTATTACTCATCCTCTGGTTCGAGAAAAGATGTCAGAAAAAATACAAGCATCTCAATCTCCATACTCAATCATTGAGGTGCCATTGATTTTTGAAACAAAAAGTATGGGTTCATATGACAGAGTTCTTGTTATTGATTGCGAGACAAAACTTCAACTTGAAAGAGCAATCTTAAGAGATAATAACTCAGGCGATGCCATACAAAATATTATTAACTCTCAATGCTCTAGAGAGGAGAGGTTAAGTATTGCTAATGATGTGATATCCAATAATGATTCTCTTAAAAACCTGAAAATGAGATCATTAGCAATGCATCATTTTTATCTAGAGCTGACTAAAAAATGAAAAAAGATTGCCCAAGATGCAGCAATCTAGCTGATTTAAGCCCAGCTAATATTTTTCGACCTTTTTGTTCAGAGAAATGTAAATTAATTGATCTTGGTACTTGGGCTAACGAAGAGAAACTAATAAGCAGACCTATTGAATCAGAAGATTTTTATGAGGATTAGCTTTAAGTTCTGGATTTTATATTATCTTCCATCCCTCATTTTCAATAAGAGGTTGCGCTTTTTTATATTTTAATTCTTTGGTATTTTTCCCGTCGGTAATCCTTACAACTTCATTTCTTCCAAATTTAGGAGTATCTTTTTTTACTGTTTCAATAGTGTCTTGTTTCCCTGAATGAGCGTTATTGTCTTGTCCTATTACTGGCTCAAGCTTTTCTTGTTGCAACGTCATTTCTCTATTTTTCTGCGCTTCGCGGGATCTCTCTTCAAGTTCCTGTATTTCTTCTTCAGTTGCTAGTTCTAATCTGAATAATACCTTAATGGACTCACTATTAATTGCATTTAACATAACTTCAAACATTTCAAATGCCTCACGCTTATATTCATTTTTAGGATTTTTTTGAGCGTATGCCCTCAGTCCAACACTTTGTCTTAGGTGATCCATCTCAGCCAAATGATCTTTCCAATGAACATCTAAAATTTGGAGCATGACTTGTTTTTCTAAATGCGCAAGGTTTTCTTTAATGGTTATATATTTTTCTTGATAACGTTTTAATGCTTTTTCAGCTACTAGATTTGCAATTGTTTCTGGAGTTAATTTTTTGTCATCTCTTACTTTCATCGCAATGCTTTTTTCAAATAAGTAGTGATCAAGCAAATATCCATCTAATTCATCTAGCCTCCATTGACTCTCAACGGATTCTAGTGGGACAAAATCATTGGAGATAGAGTGCATCTCCGAAGATATAAGTTCATTAATTGCATCAGAAATATTATCTTCGTTTAAAAGTTGATTTCTTAACGAATAGATCGCTTGTCTTTGATCATTTGCAACGTCATCATATTCCAATAGGTTCTTTCGAATATCAAAGTTTCTACTTTCTATTCTTCGTTGAGCGTTTTCAATACCTCTTGATAACATTTTATGCTCAATATGATCATCACCCATGCCAATTTTTTCAAACAATCCTCGGCGACTATCAGATATAAACAATCTCAATAAATCATCTTCTAAAGATAAGAAAAATTTTGAGTAACCCGGATCTCCTTGACGGCCTGACCGACCTCTGAGCTGATTATCAATTCTGCGTGACTCATGCCTCTCGGTTCCAAGAATATGGAGGCCTCCTGCATCTAGGACTAATTGATGTCTCTTCTCCCATTCACCATCACCTATGTTTTCTTTTCCTCCAAGAACTATATCTGTTCCTCGACCAGCCATATTGGTTGCAATTGTTACAACTCCGGGGCGACCAGCATTTGCAATAACTTCAGCTTCCTTTTCGTGCTGTTTTGCATTGAGAACCTGATGAGAGATATTTTTCTTGCTCAATAATGCAGACACTATCTCAGAAGATTCAACCGAAGCAGTACCCACCAAAATAGGCGCATCTTTTTTTCTCAAAAGTTCTATTTCGTCAATCAGGGCTTTGAATTTTGATTCTTGAGTAAGAAAGACTAAATCGTCATTGTCATTGCGTGCCATTGGTTTGTTTGTTGGAATGATTGCAACATTTAAACCATATATTTCAGCAAATTCTGCAGCTTCAGTATCTGCAGTACCCGTCATACCGGAAAGTTTATTGAAAAGTCTAAAAAAGTTTTGATATGTTGTAGAAGCAAGAGTTTGAGATTCTTTTTGAATTGCAACATTCTCTTTGCATTCAAGAGCTTGATGAATTCCTTCGCTCATTCTTCGACCAGGCATTGTTCTGCCAGTATGCTCATCTATCAAAAGCACCTCTTGCCCTCGGACTAGATAGTGAACATTTTTATTAAAAAGAAATGCAGCTTTTAAAGTTGCATTTACATAACGCATAATTTTTATATTGCTAACAGAATAAAGACTATCATCAGATTGCAACAACCCAAGTTCTTCAAGATAATCTTCAACAACCACATAGCCATCATCGGTTAATTCTATTGATCTATTTTTTTCATCAATAATATAGTGACCTTTTTCATCCTCACTAAGCGGTTCATCTTCAGTTCCTTCCCTTAATTGTTTTTTCAGACTAGGGATGATTTTTTTTAATTGAACATAATAATCTGCACTTTCATTAGAAGGGCCAGAAATAATCAATGGTGTTCGAGCTTCATCAATCAGTATTGAATCCACTTCATCGACAATAGCAAAATCTAGAGAGCATTGGACCTTATCTTCAGCTCGAAGGGCCATGTTATCTCTTAGATAATCAAACCCTAACTCTCCATTAGTGGCGTAAATAATGTCACACTCATATGCTGCTTTCTTATCTTCAAAAGATTGATTTGAATGAATGACTCCTACTGATAGCCCTAATCCCTCATAGATAGGTCCCATCCAATCAGCATCTCTTTGAGCAAGGTAGTCATTAACGGTAACTAAGATCACTTTATTATCTTTAACTGCATTAAAGTATGCGGGTAATGTTGCAACCAGAGTTTTCCCCTCTCCAGTTTTCATTTCAGCTATATTTCCCTCAGAAAGAGCTATACCTCCGAGCATTTGACAATCAAAATGCCTCAGCCCTGTTTTTCTTATGCTTACTTCTCTAGTTGCCGCAAAAGTGTGTGCTAATAAATCAAATCCATCATCCTGTTTTAATATTTTAAATTTTTCTCTAAGTGAAGATAGCTCTTCATCACTTAATTGTTGATACTCAGATTCAAGATCATTAATTTGATTAACAATCACTTGCATCCGCTTAAGAGAGCGTTGATTACTACTTCCAAATATTTTGGTTAAGAATGACATTAATTAAATTGCAAATAATTTTGTATATTTTAATCAGAGCTCTATAGCATCTCCAAATGGAGCTCTGACATATGATATTGGGGCAGTAGATGTATCTTCAAATGTCACCACCTCCCAAGCATCTTCAGATGAGAGTATTTTTCTTAATAATTCGTTATTAAGGGAGTGACCAGATTTATACCCAGAAAATTGACCAATAAGGTTATGACCAAGTAAATACAAATCACCAATAGCATCGAGCATTTTATGTTTTACAAATTCATCATCAAATCTCAAGCCATCTTCATTTAAGATTCCATCCTCTCCAACAGCTATAGCATTTGCTACACTTGCACCCAAAGCTAAGCCTTTAGATTGCAGTAAATCTAAATCTTTAATTGCTCCAAATGTTCTAGCTCTACAAATTTCTTTAACAAAAGAGGTAGAAGAAAAATCAATGGAAGATTTTTGCGAGTGTTTATTTATACTTGGATCTTCAAAATTTATCTCAAAAGAAACCTTAAAACCGTCAAAAGGCTTGATTGCAGCGTATGTATCATCTCGCTCTACGCGAACTTCTTTTTTTACTTTAATGAATTTTTTTAACTCATCTTGTTCCACTAGCCCAGCAGACTGAATTAAAAAGACATATGGGCTTGCACTTCCATCCATTATTGGTACTTCGGGGCCATCAACTTTTATAATGCAGTTATCTATTCCAAGACCGGCAATAGCCGATAGGAGATGTTCGATGGTTCCAATTTTGTAGCCGTCTTTAAAAAGATTTGTTGATAAAGTGGTATCTCCAACATAATCATACAATGCTGGGATTTCTATTTCTGGATCAAGGTCATTACGAATAAATGTAATCCCTGAATTTACGGGAGCAGGAAGAAGCTCCATAGTCATTTTATTGCCACTATGAAGACCCACACCAACAGCTTTAATTGAATTATTAATAGTTCTTTGATTAAGCATATTTGTCTATCTTTAAAATCTTAACAATTATAGATTAAATTTAGTTAAATTTTTGCCTAGCAATCTCAAAAAGCATGATACCTGTTGCAACAGACACATTTAGACTATTTATATTTTCATTTTTAGTTAATGTACACATTTCAGTGCAGCTTTCTTGTGTTTTCTTTCTAATTCCATCTTCTTCAGAGCCCACAACTGCAAGAATTGGTTTGTTTAGGTCTAATTCTGTATGAATTATATTCGCATGTTCACTGGTGCCAAGTATTAAATAACCCAATTTTTGAAAGTGCTTTAATGTATTAACTAAGTTCGTAATAGTAAAAATTTGAACTGCCTCTGTTCCACCAGCAGAAATTTGCCTTACAACTGGAGTAATAGGAGAACAATGATGTTTATTAATTATTACTCCAGCAATATTGCTAGCGGCTGCTGATCTAATGCAGGCTCCAAGGTTTCTTGGATCAATAACATTATCAATTACTAAGAATGTAGGATTCTTAGCATGAATATTTTCCTCATATTTTTTTAGGTCACTCAGTCCAAGACTCACTTCACGCTTTAAAAAAGCCTCAGGATGTTGGACCAAGCTTTTTTTTCTTTCAACTGAAATAGAGAGTTTTTCAGCCACTGCAATTAAGTTGAGAACTCGTTCATCGTTTCTATTCGCTGGAATAAATATTTTTTTAACATTTTCAGGAGAAAGCTTTAATAAAATCTCAATATTATGAAAGCCTACTCGCATATTTGCAGAATTAATTTTATCCATTTGAAATCATTAGATTGATTTTTCTCTCTAAGGGGAAGATAGAGGCAATTTTAACGTTGATCTTTTGTCCAAGTTTGAATGTTTTGCCACCTCTTTTTCCTTTTAAAGCATTACGCTCCTTAAAAAAATGATATCTGTCATGAGGCAAATCAGAGACATGCAATAAACCTGAAATAAAGTATGACTCTAAATTAACGAATAATCCAAAATCTGTTACACCAGTGATGACTCCATTCATGGTCGATCCTATTTTCTTTTTTAGATAAGAGCAAATTAATACTTGTTCAACTTGTCTGGATGCTTTTTCCGCTCGTCTTTCCAACATCGAAGAGGTTTCACAGTCATCTTGCAATTCATTTTTTCTAGTTTGAATTTTCTTATTTGCAAGAGAAGAGTTAATTAACCTATGTACCAATAAATCTGGATATCTTCTGATTGGTGATGTGAAATGAGAGTATTGCTTTAACTGCAATCCAAAATGCCCCAAGTTATTTGTTGAATATTCAGCTCTGGCTAGACTTTGAAGTACTAAAATTTGGCCAGTATCATCATTATTTTTGCTAGCTTTATTCAGACAAAAGTTTATAACTTCTAAGGGAGATAACTTTTTACCAACTTTGAGTGGAATTTTAAAATGTTTCTTTAATGCTTCAAGCTTGCTTGGATCAGGATCTTCGTGAATCCTATAAACTCCTAGGTTAAGACGATCATGCATAAACTCAGCTGCAGATTCATTGGCAAGAAGCATAGACTCCTCTACAAGTTTGTGAGCAAAAAGAGGTTTCTTCATAGCAATATTTTTTACTTCCTTATTTTTGCTTAATTTTATAATTGCTTCTTTTGGATTGATTTCTAAAGCTCTTCTTTGATAGCGCAGTTTTAATCTGAGATTGGTAAGATCTTTCAAATTGTTTATAGAGTTTCGGACTCCGGCATGTTTGAAATTAAATGACTTTTTTAAATACTTCTCAACCTGATTATACGTAAGCCTTTCTTTTGAATTTATTAGACCCCCATAAAATTTATATTTATTTCTTTTACCATCTAAGCCAATGGACATTTCACATATTATTGCGCATCTATCCTCATCAGGCCTAAGGGAGCATATTCCATTTGATAAGTTTTCTGGAAGCATTGGAATTACTGTTTCTGTAAAGTAAATAGAGGTACCTCTTTTTTGAGCTTCATTATCTATTTTTGAACCTGGAGTGACATAGTAAGATACATCTGCAATTGCCACATAGAGCTTGAAGCTGTTGTTAGTTTTGTGGCAATAAATTGCATCATCAAAATCTTTAGCATCTTCTCCATCAATCGTTGCAAAATCAAACTTTCTCAAGTCTTTTCTATACTTAGTCATTTTCTTTTTGCCAGCAATATTCTTAGCTTCAGTTAAAATATCTGAATGCCATTTCGAGGGAAGCTCATGCATTGAGATGGCATCTTGTATTGCTTCTTTATACATTTAATTTTGGTTATTGTAATTTTATTGCAATGCTTTACTATCGTCCTATGAATCGTGGATTAAAAAGCAAAACTATCTCATTCATTGGGTTATTTTTCCTTGCAAGTATATCACTGCATTCGTTTGCTCACATTGATGAGCATCAAACAAATGTCGGTTCCGAATTAGAGTGTCTTACTTGTCACAATGAAGTCTCATCAGATATTGAAGTTGTTGTTTATAATCCGAGTAAAATCTTTCCTAAACTTGTAGATGAAAGTCTTCCCCTTAAATTTAGTCTTCAAGATTGGAAACCATTCAATTCTCAAGCACCTCCAAAAATTAATATTTAGATTTTTAACTTTAAATTTTAATTTTTAACACAGGAGGTTTCTATGAAACTCAAAAAATATTATTTTTTAGCGCTTAGTGTGTTTTTCTTTCACACCTTGAATGCAAATACTATGGAAGAAGTTATTGTGACATCAGCCATTATTAATACCAACCTCAGCAATACTGCTGATGTAATTCACATCGTTGATGAGGAAAATATTTCCACTGAAGCAACACAAAGTTTGGGAGAAGCAGTTGATGATTTATTGGGTGTGTCCTCAGCAGATTATGGTTCAGCTGTAGGACAACCTATCATTAGAGGTATGTCTGGGTCTAGGGTTAAAATCCTTGACAATGGAATCGTGAACAGAGATGTGTCAGGGCTTGGAGCTGATCATCTCGTTGATATCGATCTAGGAAATGCTCAACAAATTGAGGTCGTGCGAGGACCGTCATCATTGCTCTATACAAATGGAACAGTTGGCGGAATCATCAATGTAGTTGATAGATCAATTGCTATGAAAAATGTAGAGCAAATTATTAAAATTGGAGCTGAAACTCAGTCAGTCAATGAAGGTGAATCCCAAACATTTTTCTATCAAGACAATCTTAATAATTTAAATGTAAGTTTTGCTTACAAAAATACTGATTTAGGCAATTATGATGTGCCAAATGGCGCAATCATGCACGAAGAGGAAGAGCATCATGATGATGATCACGATGAAGAGCATGAAGAGCATGAGGAGCATGAAGAGAATGTTGGTTTTCTAGCTAACTCTGATTTCTCAACTGAAGCAATGAAATTTGGTGCTTCAACTGTAAGCGAGAATGGATTCATTGGATTTTCAATTGCAAATACAGAGACTACCTATGGTATTCCATTCCACAGTGAAGGTCATGAAGGCCACGGGCATGATGAAGAGCATCATGACGAGGACGAACATGAAGAAGAGGGTCATGATGAGCATGAGGGTGAGAGAATATTTGCAAATAGTGAGTCCGATAAATTTGATATAAAGGGTTCTTACAACCTAGATGGGATAAGTTTTGCTAAGTCAGTAGATTTCTTTTATAGAGATTCAGAATATACATTCACTGAACAACATGCAGAAGAAGAGCATCATGATGAAGATGAACATGAAGAAGAGGGTCATGATGAGCACGAAGGTCATTCTGAGGGACCGACCACTTTCACTAATGATTCTGCTGAAGCTGGATTTATTCTTGATCTATCAAATGATTTATTCACTCAGAAAATTTCAATCAATTTGGCCAATGAGGATACATCGATAATTGGAGCTGAGGCATTCATGAATCCTGCATCAAGAGACGATACTACAGTTGGTTATTATTTTGGCCGAAGTGTGAATGGGTTTGATATTGATTTTGCTGCCAGATACGACAGTATTGATAACAAGGGTTCAGTATCTACTGCACATGAAGAAGAACATCATGATGAAGAAGAGCATCATGATGACGAAGAGCACCATGATGAACACGAAGAAATGGAAATAGATTATTATGATAGATCTTATAATGACTCAAGTTTAGCTTTCAATATCGGAAGGCAGCTTAACGATTTCGTAGATGTAAAACTTGGATTCGCATCTGTTGAAAGAGCCCCATCTTCGATAGAGCTTTTCATGAATGGTGCGCATTTGGCAACAGGAAGATTCGAGGTTGGAAATATTAATTTAAATTCTGAAACATCAAATAATGTTGATCTTTCTGTATCTTTTGATAATGGAAGTTTTTATGCTTTTGCATCAATCTTCATCAACGACGTAGATAATTATATTTATCTGCAAGATGAAACTGAAGAAGAGCACGCAGAACATGACGAAGAGCACGAAGAAGGTCATGATGATCACGGCGGCCTGATTTTAGCCAATTATCTGCAACAAGATGCTGAGCTTGATGGATACGAAATTGAATTTGGTAACACTTTTAATTTGGCTTCAGGTGAACTTCTTTTATCTTTTGGTAGAGATGAGGTGAATGGAGAATTTTCGAGAGGCGGAAATATTCCAAGATTAAATCCTGCAAGAAACATCTATAAACTTAAATATTCACAAGGCAATATGGATTTTGGTTTAATGTTTAAGGACGTTGAAGAGCAAAATGATATTGGAATTGGTGAAACAGTAACTGCTGCATATGATATGTTGAATGCAAAGTTCACTAAGCACTTTGATCTTGGAAATAAGAGTAAATTAACTGTTTCAATATTCGGAAATAATTTAACTGATGATGTTGCAAGAAATCATTCTTCATTTGTTAAAAAAGAGGTACCTTTACCTGGAAGAAATTATGGATTAAGAGTTAATTTGAAGTTTTAGCTTTCTTACAAAACAATTTTGAAAAAAACTGGCGCTAGTTTTCACTAGTTCCAGTTTTTTTTATTTATAAACTAAGTATAATTTCGCCTAAAATTTTCCTTCTTTTCAAGGATCATGACTCTTAAAAATTTTTATTATATTTTAGCTTTTATTTTTATATGCAACTCAGCCTATGCTGAGGATACTGAAGAAGTTATTTCGGTGGCTTCATATATAGATTCAACTGAATCAAGCACTTCACCGGTTGATGTTATTTCAGCTGAGGATTATAAGAAACTTCGAGTATCGACTATCATTGAAGCCAGTCAATATCTCAGTGTAACCGCAGGCTCACATTTTCAAACAAATGCATTGGACGGTGTCGATCAGGGCATGGCCACAATAACACTTCGAGGTCTTGATCATGCATCAACACTAGTTTTAATAAATAAAAAACGGCAAACATATGCTGGGACACCCTCAGATGAAGGCGAGGGTTACATTGATGTAAATATAGTGCCAGAAATAGCTTTAGATAGAATTGAGATATTAAAAGATGGTGCAACATCTTTATATGGATCTGATGCGGTTGCAGGCGTTATAAATTTTCAAACCCTTCAAGAATTTGATGGGCTAAGGATTTCAATTAGCAGTCAAAAAACATCAAATTATCCTCAAAGAGACAACTCAATTTCAGCATTATTTGGTGGGTCATTATTTGAAGGAAATTTCGTTTTGGCTTTAAGTAACCTGAACCGATCTCCGCTGAGCGCTGCAAAGATTCCTAAATTTGCTGAATTAGCTATTAGTGGACTTGGAAACAGTTTCAAAGTTACTGAAGCAGATTCCATAAAATCTGGAGCATACATTGGTAATTATTCTAAAAATCAAACAATACCAGATCCCAGTTGTGTAAGAAATGGTGGCATCCTCTCAGGGCCTAGATGTAAATTTTTATATGGAGAAAGATTTAATATTGTAAATGATGAAGATCACGTAAAAGGATATTTGCATTATGGAAGGCCTGGCAACAATCTTGATTACTCTATGACTTTATTGGTCGCCTCTATAGATATAAATGATAATCCTCAATCGCCATCCTACCCAGCATTATCTTATTTATCAAAAGAAATACTCCCTGGACAGGGAGGAAGTCCATTTAATGTTCCAGTTATTTGGTATGGAAGGCCTCTGGGCTCTGCATTTCCATCACCTAATTCGCCAAAAGTAATTTCTCAATATCACTTCAATAATAGTTTTTTCTTAAATATTTCAGAAGATTTAGACTTTGAACTTTCTATCACAGCTAGCGAGCATGAGAATAAACACAGGCGTCCGGACATAATTCAGTCAAGGTTTGAAGATGCAATAAAAGGCCAAGGGGGCATTAATAAAAATGAGCAATGGAACATATTCCTTCCTCTAGAAAATTCAGAGGGCTTGATTAATTATATTAAAGGATCTGAATCATCAGTCAGAATAGGCTCTCTTATATCATTAGATGGTGTTTTTACTGGCAATCGCAATAACTTTGATTTTGCTTTGGGATTTCAATTTAATACAGAAAATCTTGATATAAATTATTCTGAGGAAAGTAGAGCTGCATTTGATAAAGATGGAAAGTTAATAAAGAGTGCTGATTTATTATTTTTAGGTGGAGGAAAGAACGTTAACACAAAAAGAAAAAAACAAGCTGTTTTTTTTGAAGTTAAAAATAATTTTAATGAAGACCTAGACATTATTTTCTCAGGAAGATATGAAAAATTAGGAAAGAATTCGTCATTTGATCCTAAGTTTTCGTTTAAATATTTGGCCTCAAATAATTTTTTTGTTAGAGGCTCAATAGGCACTTCTTTCACTGCACCCTCAATGGCACAGATGTTTTCCTCGGATATTAGGCTGGGGAGTGTAAGAGATATTAATGATTCGCCGTTTGTAAGATTGGCACTCTTAGGCAATCCAGGTTTAAAACCAGCTTCCTCTGAGAATCAAAGTTTCGGTTTTGTATGGAATTTTTCAAGTAGTGTTGATCTAACATTAGATTATTGGGCTATAGACTATAAAGATCGTATTCAAGTTCAAAGTCCTCAAGTATTGTTGAACAATAATCCTTTTGCTCCAAGCATTACAAGAAATCAATTTGGTGAACTAATCGCTGTTAGCACTTCTTATTTCAATGAGGAGAAAACTAATGTAAGTGGGATAGACGTTGAATTAAATTTTTTTAAAGCAACTAAATTTGGAGATTTAGATTACTCCATCAAGGCAACTCAACTTTCTAAATTCTTAACTCCTGAATTTATCAATGAAGAAAACTCTGAGATTGATTCAACTATGATTAACAGAGTTGGTAAGTTTAACTATGATGCTAATACACATTCTTTACCAAAATTAAGATTAAATACTTTCTTGAATTTTGAGTTTAACAATATATTTTTTGGCATCAATTCAAGATACATACAAGGATTTTCTAATGAAAGAGAAATACCAAAATCTGCAGTTGAGCTTGGCTACTCAAAAAAAATAAAGCCTTTTATTGTTCATGATTTCTCTATTACAAAATTATTTCAATCATCTCTCGGAGAAATACAGATAGGATTAGGAATTATTAATGCATTTGATAAAAAAGCTCCACTTCTATATGACGCTCCAGATTTTAGTTTTGATACTAGAACACATGAGCCTAGAGGGCGACTAATCAACATTAATGCAGAATTAAACTTTTAGTTATTCGTTACACTTTAACTAAGTTTTGAATGCTATCGTTTTTATTGATATAAATATATTTTAATAATTAAAATATTATGAGAATTAAAGTTAAAGATTCCGATAGACTAATGACTGGTCCTGGCGAAGTATATGCAAAAGAGATTTCTACTGCAGGAAATGCATTTGCGTATTCAATTTATGAGCATAGTAAACTTCCGTTAAGAGTATTTGAGGCAGCTCGAATAGCTACTGCAATGATAAATGGCTGCATGATTTGTATGAACTGGCAGTCAAAAAGAGATGTACATCAAATGGGTATTACTGGAGGTGTTATCGAGAATGGCGAAGCTCCTAACGAAGCTTTTTACTCGAATTTACTTAATGAAAATTATAGCGACTTATCTAAACAAGAGTTATTAGCTGTTAAATTTGCGAAGGCTATGGGAGAAGATCCAAAAAAATTATCTAAAGATGAAAATTTTTGGGTTGAGGTTAAAGATGTTTTTTCTGATGCTGAGATTACTGACTTAACCTACTGCATAGCTGGCTGGATGGGTATGGGAAGAGTTGCTCATGTTCTTGGCCTGGATCAAAATTGTGAGGTTTAATAAATGAATAAAGATAAAGAGCTTGAAAAAGATTTCAAGTTTGCTAGATATATTTATGCATCAATATATCTCGGCTTGGTCATTCTTCTATTGATAGTTTTTCTAAAGTAAGAAGTCTAAACCGAACTCCCATAAAAGCATTAGCAATAAAATAGCAATAAATATTTTTATTAACTTTTTAGTAAAGGGGTCCATATCAGCAATAAATGCTTTTATTAATTCTTTAGTATTAATGTCGTCCATTACTAATTTTAACCTTTACTCTTTATTAACTCTAATGTCTAAATCAATTTCTCCTGAGACATTAATATCTACTTCTATTGGTCTTTGGACTACTTCAGAACTATTTAAGTTATTTAGTCTGATAGCTAATTAAGTAAGTAATTGAAGGAACATGGTGCCGGCACCAAGAGTTGAACTCGGGACCTGATGATTACAAATCAACTGCTCTACCAACTGAGCTATACCGGCAAAAAAAAATCATTATATACTTTTTATTAAATTGGGAAAGAACAATTAGTTCCACCAATTCCGCAATATCCATTTGGATTTTTATCTAAGTACTGTTGATGATATTCCTCTGCCAAAAAGTATTCATTTTCAATTTTTATTTCTGTTGTTATGTCTCCATATCCAGATTCAAACAGAGCATTTTGATATTGCTTTAAGCTATTTAATACGATTTCTTTTTCTAAATTATTTTGGCAATAGCATGCAGACCTGTATTGAGTGCCCACATCATTACCTTGTCTCATGCCTTGCGTAGGATCATGGCACTCCCAAAAAACTTTGAGCAGATCCATTAGAGAAATTTGCGAAGGATCGTAATCAATTTTTACAACCTCAGCATGTCCAGTTACCCCAGAGCATACTAGCTGATATGTTGGATTTGGATGATCTCCACCCGCATAACCAACTGATGTCATTACAACACCTGGCAACGACCAAAATTTTCTTTCAACCCCCCAAAAGCATCCAGCGCCAAAGATAATAGATTCAATTGAATCTGCTTGATCATGGTTAATTTCAGTTTCAAAAATTGTGTGTCGCATTTTTTAATATATTCCTTTGATAGAGCATTCACCTGAACTAATTATTTTAAGCTCATTTTTTGTTTTCAGCAGCATCTTTCCCTCTTCATCTATTCCATTAAATTTTCCCAGTTCATAATCATTTTGATTATTTGAAATAGCTTTTATTTCTTTTCCCATATGAATACATCTATTCTCCCAAGCAGATTTCCAATTTTGATAACCATTTTCTGCATAAAAAGTAATTTTTTTTAAGATACTATTTATTAATTTTTCGCGCGGTAAAATACCTGCTAAATCACCAATATCTCCCCACCATGATTCTTTTTGAGGCAAGGAATAATTTATTCCAATACCAATTATAAAATCATTGTTATCTCCATTGATCTCAGACTCAATTAGTATGCCGCATATCTTTTTATTATCAATTAATAAGTCATTTGGCCATTTAAGACCGGCATTTATTTTTTGTCCTGATACAGTATCCATTGCTTCTGAAATTAAAAGTCCAACTATCAGACTGAGCGGAGCAGAGTTATTATTTCTTAACCTTATACTCATG
>Ga0209433_10000310_pt1 | contig 14975 bp, 13 predicted proteins | sample METZYME_5_50m_FD_187552 | JGI IMG/M metagenome (GOLD analysis project Ga0209433, IMG submission 187552) | Marine microbial communities from oxygen minimum zone in mesopelagic equatorial Pacific - METZYME_5_50m (SPAdes) (version 2) | ecosystem: Environmental > Aquatic > Marine > Oceanic | place...
ATTATTTCTGGAGATCTCTCCAAAAATAGCGTCAGATGAATGAACTTCTGGAAGCATTGAGGCTGGAATATTAAAAATATCGAGCAGCTCTTGATCCCACAATTTTGAATGAATATTAAATAAGTTAGTTCTTGATGCATTTGTTACATCAGTTTTATATATTACTCCCTCTGATAATTGCCATAACAAATAGGTATCGACTGTTCCAAACCTTAGTTCGCCATTTGCAGCCTTCTGTCTTGCTCCATCTACATTGTCTAGAATCCAAGAAATTTTTGTTGCTGAAAAATATGGATCAAGCAAAAGGCCCGTCTTATTTCTTATTATTTGCTCATAGCCGTCTTTTTTTAATCTCATGCAATGTTCGGCAGTTCTTCGATCCTGCCAAACAATTGCGTTATAGATTGGTTTCCCAGTCGAGGCGTCCCAAACCAAAGTTGTTTCTCTTTGATTGGTAATTCCAAGAGCAACAATATCTGAGCAAGCCTCAAGAACTGGATCAAGAGTATTGTGAACTGAAGCCATTAGCTCATCAGGCTCGATCTCGACCCAGCCATCGTTGGGATACTTCAATGAATATTCCTTTTGCTTTGAATTTACAACATTTAAATCTCGATCAAAAGCAACAGTTCTTGTACTTGTTGTTCCTTGATCAATTGCAACTAATAACGACATATTGGCTCCCTTATTTCAAATTTATCCACAATTTACACACTTTTTTATAACAATCAATAAACATCATTTATACAGTATATTGTGTAAAAATTAAAAGAATTCACAATATATTGTGTTTTTCACTTGATTATTTATTCACAATGTAAGAACATTGTGTTTGGTTAAAAAAATATCAAAAAAAACATTTTGACCCCACCCATTGGTAAATCTCCGATAGTTTTACCAACGAAAGAAAAATTTAGAGGAAATAAAATGACAATACAAGAGTTAAATAAAACTCAAGAGGCTGCTGTTAAGGGAGCTGCGGGGGCGCTGGCATCTGATGATATAAATATTACGGCTCCAGGAAAGATGAGAGTAATAAAAAGAAATGGAAAGGTGGTTCCATTTGAAGAAGATAAAATCAAAGTTGCTGTAACTAAAGCCTTCCTAGCAAACGAATCAGGTAATGCAGCTGCTAGCGAAAGAATACACAGAAAAGTTGAGGAAATTTCGGCAGATGTCGAAGAAGTCTTTAAAAGAAGAATGCCGTCAGGAGGCACCCTTCATATTGAGGAAATCCAAGATCAGGTAGAGCTGCAGCTTATGCGAAATGAAGAATATGCAGTTGCAAGAAAATACATTCTTTATAGAGAAGAAAGAGCCATTGAAAGGACAAAAGAAACTCCTCAAGAAACTACAATAAATGCCCCAGCGATATCAGTAACAAAAAAAGATGGTACTCAAGTACCGTTAGATATTAATAGATTAGCAGCTGTTGTAAATCATGCATGCGACGGATTAGAAGATGTTAGTGCAGACTTGATTCTTGAGGAATCTTTGAAGAATCTCTATGACGGAGTTTCTGTGAGTGATATGAAATCATCTCTTGTTATGTCAGCAAGGACAAAGGTTGAACAAGAGCCAAATTACAGTTTCGTTACAGCTAGAATTCTTTTAGATGAACTTAGAAGTGAAGCTTTGACGTTTTTAAATATTGCTGAAGAAAGCTCACACCCAGAAATGGAAAAATATTATCCACAAGCATTTCAAGCATACATAGACAAAGGCATTGAACTACAAATGCTAGATCCTCAACTAAAAGAATTTGATCTTAAGAAACTTGGTAAAGCAATAGATCATGATAGAGATTATCAATTTACCTATTTGGGGCTACAAACTCTTTATGACAGGTACTTTATTCACTATCAGGATACAAGATACGAGCTACCACAAATCTTTTTTATGAGAGTTGCCATGGGTCTTGCAATGGAAGAAGATAAAAAAGAAGAAAGAGCTATTGAGTTCTATAAGTTGTTATCAAGTTTCGACTACATGAGCTCGACCCCTACTCTATTTAATTCTGGAACGTTGCGTCCTCAATTGTCATCGTGTTATTTAACAACAATTCCAGACGATTTAGATGGAATTTTTGGTGCCATGAAAGATAATGCTTTGCTTTCTAAATGGGCAGGAGGACTAGGAAATGATTGGTCACCAGTAAGGGCTTTAGGTTCTTATATCAAAGGAACAAATGGAAAGAGTCAAGGCGTAGTTCCGTTCTTAAAAGTTGCGAATGATACTGCAGTTGCTGTTAATCAAGGCGGCAAAAGAAAAGGAGCAATGTGTGCTTACCTTGAGACATGGCATTTAGACATTGAAGAATTTCTCGATCTTAGAAAAAATACTGGTGATGATAGAAGAAGAACCCATGATATGAATACTGCAAATTGGGTCCCAGATCTATTTATGAAAAGGGTTGAATCTGATGCTAACTGGACTTTGTTTTCTCCAGGCGAAACACCTGATTTGCATGATCTTACCGGTCTGGCATTTGAAAAAAGATATGAAGAATACGAAGCATTAGCAGCTGAAGGAAAAATGGATCAACATAAAACAATTCCTGCAAAAGACCTATGGAGGAAGATGCTTACTATGTTGTTTGAAACTGGTCACCCCTGGATTACTTTTAAAGATTCATGTAATTTGCGTTCACCTCAGCAGCACATCGGAGTGATACATTCATCGAATCTCTGTACTGAAATAACGCTAAATACAAGCAATGATGAAATAGCAGTATGTAATTTAGGTTCAGTCAATCTTCCGCAACACATGAAAGACGGTGTTCTAGATCAAGAAAAGATAAAGCAAACTGTTACAACTGCTTTAAGGATGCTTGATAATGTTATTGATATAAATTATTACTCTGTAGATACAGCAAAAAATTCAAACTTAAAACATCGTCCAGTTGGTATGGGCCTTATGGGGTTCCAAGATGCACTGTATATGCAGGATGCTCCTTATTGTTCTGAAGCTGCAATTGAATTTGCTGACCGAAGTATGGAAATAATAAGCTACTATGCTATCCATGCATCTAGTGAACTAGCAAAGGAAAGAGGAACATATCCATCTTATGAAGGATCTCTTTGGAGTCAGGGAATATTTCCAAAAGACTCAATCGATATCCTAGAAAAAAATAGAGGCAGCGAATATATAAAGGTTGATAGGTCAGAAACCTTGGATTGGGACAAGTTAAAAGCAAAAGTAAAGAAAGATGGTATGAGAAACTCGAATGTCATGGCCATAGCACCCACTGCAACAATTTCAAATATCACAGGAGTTACTCAGTCTATTGAACCAACCTACCAAAATTTATATGTGAAATCGAATTTATCGGGGGAGTTCACAATCGTTAATCCTCATTTGGTGAGAAAATTAAAAGCATTGGACTTATGGGATGACGTTATGATTAATGACTTAAAGTACTTTGAGGGTAGTTTAAGTGAGATATCTAGAATTCCTGATGATATTAAAAAACTTTTTTCAACAGCATTTGAAGTAGAGCCAAAATATATTGTTGAGTCAGCCAGCAGAAGACAAAAGTGGATTGATCAGGCTCAATCACTCAATCTATATATTGGAAATGCTAATGGTAAAAAGCTCGACCTAACCTACAGAATGGCTTGGTATTCAGGTTTAAAAACAACATACTATTTAAGGTCTATAGCGGCAACAACAACTGAAAAATCTACTATTAATCAAGGCAGCTTAAATGCTGTAAGTGCTCAGGCTGAAACAGCGCCAGAAGTTCCCCAAGAACTTGGTGCGCCAGCGCCTGTGCCCGAAGCATGCTCGTTAGATGACCCTGACTGCGAAGCCTGTCAATAAAAAATAAAAAGGAGAGGAAAATGTTAAATTGGGATGAATACAACAACGAGGAAGCTCAAGTAGCTCCTGCAATCAAAAATACTACGCCAAAAGAAGTTAAACAAACTGAGCAAGTTGTACAAGAAGTATCTACAAAAACAGAAGCAACTTCTGTAGAAGAAGGTTCGAGAGCTGAAATTGCAAGAAGAGCTATAGAAAACTTTGATGAATCAGAAGGCATTAAAGAACTCGATGAAATGCAAGGCATGGCTGGTAGAGTTCAAGTCGATGACAAGGCCATGATTAATTGTAAGGCTGATTTAAATCAGTTGGTCCCATTTAAATATGATTGGGCGTGGCAAAAATATCTTGACGGCAGTGCCAATCACTGGATGCCTCAAGAAGTTAATATGACAGCAGACATAGCTCTGTGGAAATCTGAAGACGGCCTTACTGAAGATGAAAGAACTATTGTTAAAAGGAATCTTGGTTTCTTTTCTACTGCTGACTCATTAGTTGCTAATAACCTAGTGCTTGCTCTCTACAGACTAGTGACTAACCCTGAGTGCAGACAATATATTCTGAGACAAAGTCTTGAAGAAGCCATTCACACGCATGCTTATCAATACTGTATAGAGTCCCTAGGTATGGATGAAGGCGAGATATTTAATATGTATAGAGAAATACCAAGTGTTGCAAAAAAAGCTGCTTGGGGTTTGAAATATACTCAACAAATATCGGATCCAACCTTCCAAACAGGAACTGAAGAAACAGATAAGCAATTACTGAGAAACCTTATTGCCTTCTATTGTGTACTAGAGGGAATTTTCTTCTATTGTGGATTCACTCAAATCTTATCAATGGGACGACGAAATAAAATGACTGGAACAGCAGAGCAGTTCCAGTATATCCTCAGAGATGAATCTATGCATGTAAACTTTGGAATCGATGTTATTAATCAAATTAAAATCGAAAATCCCCATCTATGGGATGAGCAAATGAAAAATGAGGCTGCTCAAATGATTCTTGAAGGAACAGAGCTTGAAGTCATGTATGCAAGAGCTACTATGCCAAGAGGCGTCCTTGGAATGAATGCTTCTATGATGGAAGAATATCTTCAATTCATTGCAAATAGAAGACTTACTCAAATAGGACTTGAAGAGGAGTTTAAAGGAGCTACCAATCCATTTCCTTGGATGTCCGAAATCATGGACCTGCGTAAAGAAAAGAATTTCTTTGAAACCAGGGTTATCGAATACCAAACAGGTGGAGCACTTAACTGGGAATAACATAAGAAAAATTTAATCTCTAGGCTATAATTAAAAAAATCTATAACCAGGGGTATTCTCGTGACTGACGAAACTCAGCCTAATAAAGGTTATCGCAACTTTGTATTAATATTACTTACAGTTGTCTATGGATTTAATTTTATAGATAGACAAATTGTGGGTATTTTAGCTCCGTTTATCCAAGCTGATTTAAATCTTACTAATACAGAATTGGGCTTGCTGATTGGATTAGCCTTTGCGGTGTTTTATACAACTGTAGCTATTCCGATAGCATGGCTAGCCGATAGGTATAATAGAGTTAATATCCTTTCCATAGCACTAGCCACATGGAGTGGCTTTACTGCTTTAACTGGTCTAGCAACTAATTTCATCCAAATAGGTCTTGCAAGAATGGGAGTAGGCATTGGAGAGGCTGGTGGAAGTCCTCCTTCTCATTCGATTATTTCGGACATGTATCCCAAAGAGGAGCGTGCCAGTGCACTTGGTGTCTACTCAATGGGTATTCCGCTGGGCATAATGGCAGCATACTTCGTCACTGCCTCTTTAATAGGAGCGACTGGCGAGGATGTGAACTGGAGACAAATTTTTATTTTTCTTGGGATAACAGGTATTCTCCTAGCAATAGTTGTAAAACTTTCAATCCGTGAACCTGTTCGAGGCGCGATGGAGTTTGACGAAAAAGAAGAAATTACCAAGCCTCCATTCTTTGATTCCCTTAAGACACTCCTCAAAATTCCTGCATGGTGGGCAATGTGTTTTGGAATCGCTTTCGGATCCTTTGTTTCCTACTCCAAATCTGCCTTTCATACAAAATTTCTTGTCACTTTAGATCCAAGCTTTGATTTTAAAACACTTGTAATAATTCTTGGCATAATCAATGGTATTACTTATGCAGGTGGAGCTTTTTTTGGGGCAAGACTTGCAGATAAATGGGGCAAAAAAGATATCAGGGCTTATGGATGGCTGCCAGCTATATCTATTGCACTTTGTTTGCCAATTGGAATAACAGCTTGGTGGGCCCCATCAGTTGAAATAAACCTTATTTTTACATCATTATTCTTAATTTTTATGGGTATTTATCTTGGGCCATGTTTTGCAATTGCACAAACGCTTGCGCCAATCCATATGCGAGCAATGTCTACCGCTCTATTCTTTTTTATTTTAAATATGATCGGCTTAGGCCTCGGGCCAACTCTTTCAGGTTGGTTAATAGATGTTTTTAAAACTAATAATGGAGAGATTGAGTCAATGAGATATGCGATGACTGTAATTTCATGTGTTTTCATACCATCAATTGTGAGTTTTTTGATAGTTGCACGTAAACTGCCAAAAGATTGGGAGCTTGCTGAAAAAAATAATCTTAAATTAACAAAAATGGAATTATCATGATTGAAAATTTTTTACTGTATGGTCAATGGATAATTTTGCTTCTAAGTATTCTCAGCCTTGCCCTAGTCAGTTCTGTTGAGCATGAAACTAGATTGAAAGGTTATATTTTAACTGGCGTAAGCAGGTTTGCAGGAGCATTAGTTTTTGTTTTTGTTGATTTGCCTGCATTTGTAATTGCAAATCTAATTCAAACCTATATTGCTTTTAAGGGTTATGTAAGTAATAAAAAAGCTGGTGAGGAAAAGAAATGAAATTATATAGCAATCAGATGGCTAACAGCCCCAGAAAAGTAAGAATGTTTATAGCTGAGAAAAATATTTCTGATATTGAGATAATCAATATAGATTTAATGTCCGGTGAGCATAAAATGCCTGAATATAGAGCGATTGCACCAAATTCAAGAATTCCAGCTCTTCAGCTCGATGATGGGAATGTAATTTTGGAGTCAACTGCTATCTGTCGATATCTTGAATCTTTATATCCAGAACCCAATCTATTTGGTGGAAGTTCTATGGAGATTGCATCAATTGAAATGTGGCAAGCTCGAATCTATAACGAGCTGATGATTCCATTGGCAATGGCATTTAGACATCTTCACCCAGGAATGGCTAAAATGGAAACACAAAACAAAGACTTTGGTGAAACACAAAAAAATATTGGAGTAAAATCACTAAAATATTTTGACGCAGTGCTTTCGGAATCAGAATTTGTTGCAGGTGACAGATATACCTTTGCAGACATTCAAATGATAACTACCACTGATTTTTTTATTGGTTTGAATCGATTGGCCATAGAAGATTATCCAGAAATAAACAGGCACTCTAAATTAATGTCTGAAAGGCCAAGTTTCTCAGCTTAAGATTTATCCGCCTGCTCAAGGATTTTAATGGTTTGCTCTGGACCACTAAACAATTCTCTTGCATCATCCATATCAGAGACCGAATCCCAACCAGCAGCAATATTTTCTGGCGTCATTTCATCACCAGTTCCCAAAGCAAGACCCATTGTTTCTAGAATTCTAAACCTTGTAAAAACACCTGCACCTGCTCCTATGATAGCTCCATTTTGACTCTCTTCACTAGCAAGATAGATCACAGCCGGTGTAACGTACTCAGGTAAAAATCTTTCTCCCAACCCCTCAGGCATCAAAGATTCGGTCATTCTCGATAAAGCAACAGGAGAAACAGCGCTTGAGAAAACATTATACTTTTGACCCTCTATCTTTAAGCAATTCATCAGGCCAATCATGGCCATTTTTGCTGCACCATAATTAGTTTGGCCAAAGCTTCCTACAAGTCCGCCTGATGAAGAAGTAAAAATAATTCGGCCAAAATTCTGCTCTCGCATGATTGGATAAACAGCATGTGAAGCGTAAAAACTACCTTGAAAGTGAACATCCATAACCTGATTAAATTCTTCGATCGTTACTTTATGGAAACTTTTATCTCTTAGAATTCCTGCATTGTTTACTAAAATATCTATTCGGCCCCATTTATCCATAGTTTCAGCGACCATTTTTGAAACCCCTTCTAGGTCTGCAACACTAGAACCATTTGCTATGGCCTCTCCACCTTCAGCTTTTATTTCTTCAACAACTGCGTTGGCTGCGTCACTCGAACCTCCTGAGCCGTCAACAGCACTCCCAAGATCATTGACAACAACCTTTGCTCCTCTTCTTGCAAACTCAAGAGCATGTTGCTTTCCAAGGCCTCCTCCAGCACCTGTTACAATTGCTACTTTGTCGTCAAATCTAATACTCATAATTATCTCCGTGTAATTAAATATATTTTAACTAATTCGAACCTGAAAAAATTGATTCAGGTTGAAAATCCTTATTTTTAATAAACTCCATCTCTAATTTGAAACCATTTCCTAGTGCCCTTTTAAAAAGCATAAATTGCTTAGATTGATTCACACTATCTACTGCAATCAAGTATCCATCTTTTCCATAACAAGCAATAAATTCAGCAGAGGAAACACTTCCAAGAATATGACACTCATCATATCCATTTGATATACCAGCCATTTGCAGCTTTAAATCATATTGATCAGACCAAAACCATGGCATCTCATTGTTAAAAAGCTCATTTCCAACTATTGATGAAGATGCTACTTTTGATTGAGCTAGGGCATTTGGAACACTCTCAAGTCTAAGCTCTCTATTTAAGAGAGCATTGAATGAGGAGGTACAATCACCAACTGCAAGAATATTAGGAAAAGAGGTTCTGCAAAATTGATCGGTTTTGATGCCATTGTCACATACAAGACCGATTGATTCTGCAAGTTGAGTATTTGGGATTGCTCCAATTCCAACTAAAATTATGTCAGCAGCAATGTTTTCTCCAGATTCTAGACAAACAGAATTGATTTTTTGCTTACTAGCAATCAATTTATTTACCTTTACACCACAGATAATTTTGACGCCCATTTTTGAATGATAATCATTGTAAAATTTAGACAGCTCAGGGCTTGTAACTCTTTTAAGAATTCTGTCCTCTGACTCCAAAATTGTGACCTCTAATCCCATCTCAATCATTGCAGATGCAACTTCTAAGCCGATATAACCTCCACCAATTAAAACTATTTTTTTTCCAGCATTAGTAAGTTTTTGTAAAGACAATACATCTGAAATCTCTCTTAGATAAAATAAATTTTCAGCATCAGCATTTTCCATAGGTAATAATCTTGGAGCGGCTCCAGTAGCAAAAACCAAGTAATCAAAGTCAAATGAAGCATCATCTGAGCCAACTTTGTTTGATCCAAGATCAATTGAATTTATTCGAGTATTAAGGTGTACTGAGATGTTTTGATCATTATAAAATTCTGCTGACTTAAAACTCAGTTTGCCTTCTTCAACTTGCTGCTTCAAAAAATCTTTTGATAATGGCGGTCTGTGATAAGGCAAATAGCTCTCATCACAAAAAATATTAATATCTCCATCAAATCCGTCTTTTCTTAGAGCGAAAGCTGTATTTGCACCGGCATGACCTCCTCCAATAATTACTACCTTACTCATTGAATGTACCGATTGGAATATTTGAAAACATATTTATACTAACTCTTTTATGAACAGTGAAATTGTAGCTCACAACGATCTAAAAATTCGAATAGAAGATAATTTTTTTGATTCTAATCAATCTGATGAATTCCTTAACAAACTTATAAAAAATCTTTCATGGGAGTCCATGATGATTAAAATGTTTGGCAAAGACTTAAGAATACCTAGACTACAGTGTTGGATTGGTGATGAGGGATGCGATTATAAATATTCGGGTAAAAAGCTTAACCGACAAGACTGGAGCTCAGAATTGTTGCAAATTCGAAAAAAAATTTTTAAAGACTTAAAAATTGATTTTAATTCAGTACTTGCTAATTATTATCGTGACGGTAAGGACTCAATGGGATGGCATTCAGATGATGAAAAAGAACTAGGTCCTAATCCAACAATTGCTTCTATTTCATTTGGTAGCGAAAGAAATTTATATTTCAGAAATAAAATTACTAAAGAAACAATATCAATCCCTCAAGCACATGGATGTTTGATAGTAATTGACGGTAAAACACAAAAAAATTGGCAACACTCAATAAAAAAGACACAAAAAATCATTGGTCCACGAATTAATCTTACGTTTAGGAATATAATAGCCTGAAATTAATATAAAGGATTTTTATGAAAGATAGAGTCAAGGTTGTAGTTACTGGTGCTGCCGGTCAAATTAGCTACTCACTTATTCCCAGATTAGTTGATGGGCATACCTTCGGGGAAAAAATTGTTGATTTAGAGTTAGTAGAAATACCCCAGGTAGTTGATAAATTAAAGGGTCTTATTATGGAGCTTGAAGATTCTAATTTTCCAAATATGGGGAATGTAAATTACACTTCTGATTTTGATTCAGCAGCTAAGGATGCTGATTGGTTTCTCTTGGTTGGAAGTATCCCAAGGGGGATTGTTTTTAATGGAAAAAAAATTGAGGAACGATCTGATCTATTGCAAATAAATGGTGGAATTTTTGTTGGGCAAGGGCAAGCGATTGGTAAATATGGTAAATCAAATGCCAAAATCTTGGTCGTAGGCAATCCTGCAAACACTAATGCGTTAATTGGAAGACATGCAGCCGGTAATGATTCTCAACTGTGGATGGCTATGACAATGCTTGATTCAAGCAGAGCAAGGTCCGTGTTATCAAAGAAGCTTAATGTAGGAATTGAAGATATCAGTAAAATGATTATATGGGGTAATCATAGCCCAACCATGTATCCTGATTTTGAAAATATCGTTTCTGATGGAGAATTAGGTAAAAATCTTATAAATGATATAGATTGGGTTAATAATGAGTTTCTACCAATTGTTCAACAAAGAGGCAAGGCTGTAATTGATTCACGAGGCGCTTCTTCTGCTACCTCTGCAGCCAAAGCTGCTCTAGATACAATTGTTGCTTGCGAAAATCCAACCAAGTCAGGAGATTGCTTTAGCGCAGCTGTAATTACAGATGGAAGCTATGATCTTCCTGATGGGATTATTTGTGGAATGCCACTGATGACAACATCAGATGGTAGTGTAGAAATTGTTAGAGATATTGTTTTATCTGATTTTGCAAAAGAAAAAATTAAAATCTCAACGAACGAATTGATTGAAGAGAGATCTGCTGTTGAAGATTTATTAAAATAAATGAGCAAAAGTGGTTTAAATAACTTTCTTCTTGGAATTATCAATCGTGAAGAAATAAAAACTGTTCTAGCCATCACTCAAAAAGATTTAAGTTCCTTCGCAGAAATTTGTGAGAATAGCCTTCATAGCTTGTCTATTTTAAATCTTGAACATCTTGATAATAATGCAGTTGAACCAAACGATTTATGTATAGTTTTCGATGATATGCCCATTTCAAAAACACAGGTTGGATTAATTAAGAATACTCTGGCACAAAAAATTTTAGTCATCCAAAAAAACTCAAATATTGATCAAAAATTTATAGAATTAGGCTTTACTCATAGCGCAGAAATCACAGCGGCAAAAATATATTCGTACAATCTAAAAACTTATAACAATAAGAGAGGTTGGAATAATTCGGAGGGTTGGGCTAATCCAGAAAATTTTGAAAAGTATAGATGGTAATTTTTTTAAGATTTCAGCTGAGGAAACAAAATAACATCCCTGATGGAGCTTTGATTAGTTAACATCATCACCAATCTATCTATGCCCAAGCCAACTCCTACAGCAGGCGGCATGCCGTGTTCTAGTGCAGTAATGTAATCTTCATCAAATCCCATTGCCTCATCATCACCATCAGCTTTAGCCTTAACCTGATCACGAAATCTTTGAGCCTGATCATCGGGATCATTTAACTCACAAAAACCATTTGCTAACTCTTTACCCCCAATAAATAATTCAAACCTATCTGCTATGGATGGATTTTCATTATTTCTTCTTGATAAAGGCGAAACCTCAACAGGATATTGAATAACAAATGTTGGTTGAATAAGTTTCTCCTCAACTGTTTTTTCAAAAATTTCTAATAAAATTTTTCCTTCTCCCCATTTATCTTTCACGGAAATTTTTATAGATTCTGCATAAGCTCGAAGCTTATCTAAATCATCTAAATCAACCTCGGTCAATTTAGGGTTATACTCCAAAACTAAATCACTTAAACTTTTGGTTGAAAAATTAGATAGATCTATTTTTTCTCCATCCCATTCAATTTCTTTTTTGTTACCTATAGCCTCAGAGGCACTTTGAATGATACTTTGTGTAAAAGCCAATGTTCCATTAAAAGTTGCAAAAGCTGTATAAAACTCCAACATCGTAAATTCTGGGTTATGTTTAGTTGATAAGCCTTCATTTCTGAAACTTCTATTTATCTCGAATACCTTCTCAAAACCACCAACCAATAGTCTTTTTAGATGAAGTTCAGGAGCTATTCTTAAAAAAAGCTCTCTATCAAGTGCGTTATGTTGGGTGACAAATGGTCTGGCAACAGCTCCTCCAGGAATTGAATGCATCATTGGCGTCTCAACCTCCAGAAAGCCATCCTCAAGCATAGTAGCTCTAATAGATGAAATAATTTGTGATCTTTTTTCAAAAATTAATTTTGATTCTGGGCTGCTCATTAGGTCTAAATATCTTTGACGATATTTAATTTCAATGTCAACAAGACCTTTATGCTTTTCAGGCATAGGTCTTAAGGATTTAGTTATTAAAGTAATTGACTGAGCTTCAACTGTTAACTCATCTGTTTTAGTTTTAAATAAATTGCCTCCAATGCCAATAATATCTCCAAGATCCCAAGTTTTGAAATTTTTATATAAGTCAGGGTCTATATTATTTTTGGTTATGTAAGCTTGAATATCCCCTGACCCATCTCTAATGGTGACAAAGCTTGCATTACCCATAACTCTTTTGAGAACAATTCTTCCAGCAAGTGACAAATTGTTAATTTTTTTTGCCTCTAGATCCTCTTTGCTTAAATGATCATAAGAATCATGCAATTCCTTAGAATGATGAGTTGGAACATAGTCATTAATATATGCAATATTTTGCTCTCTAAGCTCTTCAAGCTTTTTTCGTCTTTCTTCTAAGATAGAGGCCTCGCCACCTATATTTGAATCACTCATTTATACTCCTTGGGTTAGACTGGCTTTAATAAAAATATCAATATCGCCGTCTAGAATTGATGAGATATTACCACTTTCAACATTTGTTCTTAAGTCTTTGATACGAGATTGATCTAGGACATATGATCTAATTTGACTTCCCCATCCTATATCAGATTTACTATCTTCTAATAATTGTTGTTCATCTTTCTGTTTTTGTAATTCTAGCTCATAGAGCTTAGATTTAAGTTGTTTAAATGCATTATCTTTATTTTTATGTTGAGATCTATCATTTTGACACTGAACCACCGTGCCGGTTGGAACATGTGTTAAACGAACTGCAGAGTCTGTTTTATTAACATGCTGACCTCCTGCTCCAGATGCCCTATACGTGTCAATTCTTACATCAGCAGGATTGAGCTCAACCTCAATTGATTCATCAATCTCAGGAGAAATGAAAACAGATGCAAATGATGTATGTCTTCTACTGCCAGAGTCAAAAGGGGATTTTCTGACCAATCTGTGCACCCCTGTTTCTGTCCTGAGCCATCCATAGGCATAACTTCCTTTTATTAATAATGAAGCTGATTTTATACCTGCAACCTCTCCAGGAGAGTGTTCAATAATAGAAACTGTAAATTCATGCTTTTCTGCCCACCTTGTATACATTCTTAGCAACATATCGGCCCAATCTTGAGCCTCTGTTCCTCCTGAGCCAGATTGAATATCAATAAATGCAGAATTAGGATCCATTTTATTGGAGAACATTCTATTAAACTCTAAATCTTCCACTTTAGAAATTAAAGATTGAGTTTCTTCAAATATTTCTCTAATAGAATCCTCATCTGATTCTTCAATGGCAATTTCTAATAAATCAAGATTATCATTTATTGTCTCATCAACAAAAAGAAAGGAATCTAAAAATTTTTCAAGATCTGCTTTTTCTTTATTAAGTGTCTGAGAAAGATCTAAATTAGACCAAGTAGACTCATCGGATAATTTATTGTTAATGTTGATTAATGAATTTTCTTTATTAACAACGTCAAAGATGCCCCCGGAGATCAATCATGCGGTCTCTGAGATTGGTAAGAATAGATTTTAATTCGCCTGTTTCCATGAATTATATTTTAATCGCTTTGCAAATCCAGTTAAAGAAAAATTAGTTACTTGATTCCCGGATCATAGGAAATGCAGGTGGAGAGTCCTCAAATTGCACTCTTCCAATTTCTACAAAACCATGTCTTTCATATAAAGCCTTATTCTGCTCATTTGATGCCTCTAGATAAGCTCTTTCACCTCTTTCGTCAATCATATGCAATGCTTCTTTTAATAAAAAAGATCCAATGCCTTTTCTTTGTTGTGATGGATCAACAGCAATGAATGCCAAATACCATGCGTCTTCTGGATGATATTTTTTAAATTCCTCAAAAAACCTCGCAACGACCTCAAAACGATCAGATGGGACATATTCAAAGGTTGGTAATAAAATTGAATCATCAAATTCGACTCCGGGTGGATGCCAAAGAGACGAGCCATAGAAATTTTCCTCCGAATAAACAATGTCATTTTCAAAGGCAATTTTAGAGAATTCCTCCATCCAAGTATCAAAGCATTTTAAGTAAGATGCTGCATCAGGAAAGACCCATCTGATTAAAGCATCAGATGCAAAGCCCAACTTAAGAACTCCTTTAACACGATCTGAATCTTTTAAAGATGCTTTAACTATTTTTGGTATGTTCATAAATTCAATATTTAATTATTCATGTTAATAAAATTAGTAATTGATTTGTAATCAGCATCAAAGACATATAGGCTCTCCTCTTTCTCAAATAGGCCTCTTAGTGCTAAAGGGAGTGTGTCAATTTCTATTCCTAATTCTTTATACACTTTTGGGAATTTGCCAGGGTG
>Ga0209433_10000311_pt1 | contig 14926 bp, 16 predicted proteins | sample METZYME_5_50m_FD_187552 | JGI IMG/M metagenome (GOLD analysis project Ga0209433, IMG submission 187552) | Marine microbial communities from oxygen minimum zone in mesopelagic equatorial Pacific - METZYME_5_50m (SPAdes) (version 2) | ecosystem: Environmental > Aquatic > Marine > Oceanic | place...
CTCGTACAACAACTCCATTTTCAAGAATTCTAACTCTTGAACCTGACATACCTCGAATTACTGGTTGGCCTACACCTGCACCAAAATCAGCAGAATAGACACCAAGAAGATCATCAAGTGATTCACCTAAACTCTGAGAGCCACTTGAGACAATATCATCGCCAGATATAACATGCAGCGGATCTTTTAGATCACTAACATTCTCTAAAGTTAAGGATGAAGTTACTACAACTTCTTCAACTTCTTCTGCAGTTATATTTAGTGTTACAAAAGCACTTATTACTAGTGCTAAAAAATAATTTTTCATTTATTACCTCCTTTGAAAATTTATGTTTTTAATTAAAAGTCTTTAACTTTTTGGAGGTGCTCTACTCAAGAAAGCTTTTCTCAATAGAGAACTATGAATATATATTTTAAAAAGGTAATTATTCTCTATTTGAAAATTAGGAATTGATTTTTCAGACTCAACAGGTTCAACTACATTGTGATTTTCACAAAATTCACACTCATATTCATATATCTCGACATCATTAAACTCATGTTCGTGAGCTATTGGTTCAAGATTTACTAACCCTGCGAAAAGCAGAGCACATAAGAGTATAAAAAGATCTTTAGTTTTACCCATCTATCTGAATTCTAATCACTTAATAAAAAATGTAAACAGAAATTGAGTAAAAATGGTGCCCAGAGGTAGAATCGAACTACCGACACAAGGATTTTCAGTCCTTTGCTCTACCAACTGAGCTATCTGGGCACAAGAATCAATATATTAATGCTTAATATTTTTCAAAGCAAAGGATTGTTCTATGGAAAATAGTTTAATCCTTTTCCATTTTGGCATTGCTACACCATTGCCAGAACCATGACCAGCCCGCAAGGCATCATATAGCATTACAGGATTAGAGCAGCCTTGATATTCTTGAATCCTTGCAGTGAATTTATATGAATGAGAAGGAACAACACGATCATCTCTTCTTGCTGTTGTTGTAAGAGTTGGAGAATAGCAGATATCCATTTTTGTTTGATGGTAAGGCGAAATCTCTATATTTCTTTGAAAGTCATTTTGATTAAGGATGGGATAGCCATAATCGCCGCGCCAGCCCCAACCTTCTGTAAATTCTGTAAATCTAATCATATCCATGACCCCTACAGCTGGTAGTGCTGCACCAAAATAATTTGGGTTTTGAATAAGAGTAGTTCCCACTAAGAGACCTCCGTTTGATCTGCCGCTGATCACAGTAGACTTTCTGTTTCCAATAAAATTGCTTTCAAGGAATTTTGACGCATATAAAAAATCATCAAAAACATTTTGTTTGGTATCTAGTTTGCCGGCGTTATGCCATCTTTTCCCAAACTCTCCACCACCACGGATATTCGCAACTGCTAATACGCCACCCATCTCGAGCCAAGAAACATATTTCGGTGTGAAAGACGGTCTGATCGAAATATTGTATCCACCATATGCATACAAAAATATGGGTGTATTCTCATTTAGCTCAGTCGAAGATTTATATGAGTAAGTAATTGGTATCATAGTCCCATCTTTACTCTCGTATTTTGTGCTTATTTCAACATAGTCTTTGGGATCAAAACCTGGAATGGCTTCCTCCCAGATTAGCTCTAGTGAGTCATTAGCAATATCATAGGCAAAATATTTCACTGGCTGTGTATAGGTAGCAACGCTAAACATTAATATATCTTCGCCAATGTTTTGAAAACCACTTATTGTGCCACTAATGCTATCCGGTAAGCTCATTTCTAGCTCTTTACCAGACTTATCGAAGAATACGATCGCAGATCTCATGTCAGAGTTATTGATGTAGTCAGCTATTACATAATCGTCAATAAAAGAAACCCCTTTTAGTGCAAGATCCATTTCAGGAATGATCTCAATCAAATCAAAATCAGTAAATGATATTTTTACTAATCGATAGTTATCTGCTTCATGATTGGTTATAAAGTACATTCCTTCATCGTCGTTATGCACATAATTAAAACTTGCTTTGTTTACTGGTGTTATTGGCTCAAGCATTTCAAGGGTGCTTCCGAATAAATAAAAATTTTCTTCTTCAGAACCAGTAATAACTTTAATTAAAATATCTTTTTCATCGCCCACGAAAGTTACGGTATAGTTTTGTTCTGGATTGATATCGCCATAAAACATTTTTTCTTCACCAGAGACAAGATCAAAAAAATAAATTGCGGCATTGTAGCTCTGTTGGCTAAGTCTTTTTTCAGGCAAGGGCTTTGGATACTTATTGTAATAGAAACCTGATGAGTCTGATTTCCAGGTAATATCTGAAAATTTGACTTCATTGACTTCAAAACCAAGCTCCTCTTTGCTTTCTAGATCTAATATCTTTATTGTTCGCCAATCAACACCCCCATCAGTGACTGAATATGCCAAGAACTTTTTGTCAGGAGAAACTGATACTTTATCGAGATTAAATGTTTGATCTGGTGACCATGTATTTGGATCAAGAATTACTTCATCTTGCTCCCCCTTTTTCATATACAAATGATGCTCTTCAGAACCAGAGTTATAAAAATAGTAATCACTCTTCGGATTAAAGAATGAGAGCGAGTAGTATTCAGAGCTGTAAGCTTTAGTGAGTATGTTCTGAATATCTTTGATTTCAGATTCTTCCAAATATTTTTCTACAAGGGCATTTTGTTGATCTGACCATTGAACAACATAGTCGGACTCAAAATCTTCCATGTATTTGTATGGATCAGGAACCGTGGTGCCATGTAGGACGTAATCTGTCGACTCCTTTTTTGCCTTTGGGTATTCAAAATCAGCTGAACAAGCAGAAAGTAAAAAAATTATTAATAGGTATCTCATATTTATCTCCTGAAGTTGCATTGAAGAAACTTCACAAATGCAGTATTTTTTATTTTTAACAGGTAATCAATATTAATGAATTTAGCTAAAAAAATAAAAGATATACATGAATCTATCTTTAAGTTTGTAATAGTCTCTAGTGGAGGGGGGAGCAATGCTATCGGTACTCTATTAAAAGTTCCAGGTGCAAGCAATTCAATTCTTGAAGCCTATATACCTTATGCAAAGGAGTCTTTAGATTTTTATCTTATGAGAAAACCTGAGTCATATTGTTCGTTAGACACAACCACAAGAATGGCTGCAAGGGCATACAGTGCAGCTAAAAAAATCGATCAACAATCAGATATAAAAAACCTTTTTGGTATTGCTATTACAGCTACTTTGAGCACTAATTATGAAAAAAGAGGAGATCATAGGTTTCATATTGCTGTACAAACAAGAGATTTTTCAAAATCTATATCCTGTACATTGGAGAAAGGAAAAAGATCTAGAGAACAAGAAGAAGAATTAGTCACTGAATTTGTTATTTCCTTGATATCTGAATGTTGTGGTTTTGAATTCGAATACCCTCAAATAGAAGAAAGCGCAAATCATATAGAGATAATGGCAAAAGATGGTTGGGCAGATCTCATGTCTGAGAAAACTGATTTTATTGCCTCATCTACTCAACACCCAAAATTAATATTTCCGGGCGCCTTCAATCCTGTACATGATGGACACATTGCAATGAGTAAATTAGCTGAAAAGGAAACAAACCAAAAAACTTTTTTTGAGATATGTATCCAAAATGTTGATAAGCCACCTTTGAGCTACCATCAAATTGATAGGACAATCAACCAGTTCCAGAATAATCAGAATTGGGTATTAACAAAAGCAGGAAAGTTTTCAGATAAAGCTAAATTATTTCCAAATAGCACATTTATTATTGGTGCTGACACATTAGTCAGGATTTTTGATGAAAGGTTTTATGCCAGCAGAAGCGACATGCTAGAACAGTTTGATATTTTTAATGACAATAATATAAATTTCTTGGTTTTTGGTCGTGAAAGAAGCGGTCGTTTTGTTGAGTTAAAAGATGTAACTATTCCAGAAATTATCAAAGATAGGTTCAAAGGGTTTGCTGAGAATATTTTTCGAGACGACATTTCGTCATCTGATCTAAGAGCAACAGAAAACTCTGATTGAATTATTGAGGCACATAGCCAGAAGGTTTCTCATAATCACCATTTTCAAGAAAAAGCATCATCTGGTCATTAAGCCATTTTCTACTATCTTTTTGTGAAAGATCTAGACGTTTTTCATTGATGAGCATTGTTTGAAGTTGTATCCAGTCATTCCATGCTTTTTGGGAGAAATTTTGCTGTATTTCTTCTCCTTTCGGTCCGGGTAAGGGTGGATGAACAATGGCATCAAGCTCCATATTATATTTTTTACAAAGAATCTTACCCATATTTAATTAATTTATCAGATATTGGCTTTGGCATGGCAATTTTTTTCAATTCAGCTTTTCTAAACCATCTGCCTACAATTGGAGAGCATAAATCATTGTTTTTTATAAAAGAAATGTTTAATTCACGATGTGTAAGGTTGTGAATAAGGTCAACCTGGTTTTGTTGTTCTTTTTTAACAGGTGGGATCCAGAGATTTTTCCAATATCCAAGCTCATCACTTTTGGTTAAGAAAATTTTTTCGTCATCTTCAATAAGCTGAAATGTGAGAAATTCTCTTTTCCTAACAACAGACTTCTTCTTCATCAAAGGAAAAGAACCTTTCTCATTAGCTTTACAATTATTATTTATAGGACACTGATTGCATTTAGGGTTTTTTGGTAAGCAAAGCTGTGAACCGAGATCCATGACTCCTTGTTGAAAACTGAAAAGATCATTCCTATCAAGAATTTGTTCTGACAAGCTCCAAAAAGATTTCTCTTCAAAATGTTCTTTGAAATAAATTCTACTAATAACTTTCTTTACATTGGCATCGAGTATTGGATATGGTTTATTGAACGCAATTGACAAAATTGCACCTGCAGTTGACCTTCCAATGCCCGGCAAGCTCATCAAGTCATCAAAATTGTCTGGCATAATGCCATTAAAATCAGCATGAATTACTTCTTTGGCTTTAAATATATAACTTGCTCTTCTGTAATAACCTAAGCCGCTCCATAGTGCATAGATATCGTCCTCTGTTGCAGTTCTTATTGCTTCTAGGTCTGAATATTTATCCATGAATTTTTCAAAGAACTTAATTGCAGTAGAAACTTGTGTTTGTTGAAGCATTATTTCAGATATCCAAACTCTGTAAGGGGTAACATTCTCCCTCCAAGGTAGGTTCTGTCTGCCATTCAATGCATACCAATTAGAAATTTTTCGCCCAATGTTATGCTTTTGTATATTTTCCATCCTGATATTTGTAAATGATTGGTTGTCCAGTGGCTATTTCTAATTTCACAATGTCGTTTTCAGAAATATTTTCTATAAGCTTTACCAGCGCCCTTAACGAATTACCATGTGCTGAGACTAGTACATTTTTCCCATCTGCTAGGCGAGGCAAAATATTTTTTTGAAAATATGGCACTACTCTATTGTATGTATCTTTAAGACTCTCCCCATCTGGAGGGCAAGTATCGAAGGATCTGCGCCAAATCTGAACTTGCTCAGACCCAAATTTTTGTCTGGCCTCATCCTTATCCATTCCTGTTAGACTTCCGTATGCTCTTTCATTCAAATTTTTATCTTGGTACGTTGGAATATCTTCTTGCTCAATTTCCTTCAGTATTATTTTTGCCGTGTTTTGGGCTCTGACTAGTGCTGAGGTAAACATGCATGAAAAACTTAGCCCATATTCATTAATCTTTTTCCCTGCATTGACCGCTTCTTCAATACCTTTGTGTGTAAGGTCAGGATCTTTCCAGCCAGTGAATAGATTTTTTGCGTTCCATTCACTTTGGCCATGTCTCACAAGTACTAAATAATTTGAATGCATAATTCTTTTATATAATGATTATATTGTATAAGCTTAGTACAATTTTTTGATATGGATTTTGGTGATTTCTTAATAACAAGGTGGTATTTATCAGTGCCTTTGGTCATAGTTCTCATTCTTTGGTACATGTATGAGACCAGTAAGGGAGGTAAAAGAATAACCCCCTCAGAAGCAGTAAACCTTGTCAATAATAACGAAGCTATTTTTGTTGATATACGTGAAAAAGATGCCTTCGAAGTTGGCCATATTCACGGCTCTATCAATGTACAAAAAGAGTCTTTTGAACAACAAGAGCATTTATTAAATAAAGGAAAAGCAGTTGTCGTAATTTCGGAAAATGGGCTGGATGCTGGAAGCGCAGGTGTTGAATTGCAAAAGTTAGGAATCGAAACAGTTTATCTTTTAAAAGATGGTCTAATCTCTTGGCAAGAGGAGAGTCTCCCACTGGTTAAGTGAGAGACATATTGCTTCAAAATTCTGGATAAGCTTCAATCCCAATTTCTTCTTCATCTAAACCTCTTTTTTGTATGTCATCAGAAGCTCTCACTGGAGCAAAGTAATTCAATACAAATAAGAACGCGTAGGTTAAAACAAAACCAAAAACTAGAATGCATAGCACCCCAATTGCCTGCCCGCCAAAGGTAACATCAGATTTTGTAAAAGGCACAACCATAACACCAAATATTCCAGTTACTCCATGTGCTGAAATAGCTCCGACAGGGTCATCTATCTTCAAGAATTGTTCAAAGAATACAAGAGCTCCATAACAAAGCAAGCCACCAAGTGCCCCTATTAAGGTAGATTCTAGACCCGTTGGAGAGTCAGGAGCAGCTGTAATTGCAACCAAACCAGCAATTGCTCCATTTAGCGCATAAATTATGTTGGTTTTCTTAAAAAACACTCTAGCTACAACTAAACATGCAACTACCCCACCTGCAGCGGCAGCATTAGTATTTAAAAATATTTGTGCAACTGCATTAGCGTTAGCAGCATCATTGATTGCTAATTGTGAACCTCCATTAAAACCAAACCAGCCCAGCCAAAGAATAAAGGTTCCTAAAGCTGCAATCGGAATATTCGCCCCATAAAGTTTATTAGTCTTGGCTTTTGGGAAGAACTTAAAATTTGTTCCAGTAACTTTCCCATATTTACCTACTCTTGGACCAACAAAAATTGCTGCTGCCAGTGCACATGCTCCTCCAGCCAGATGAACTGTACCGGAACCTGCAAAATCAGAATATCCATAATCAGTAAGCAGAAAACCACCACCCCAATTCCAAAAACCTTGAATTGGATAAATTACTCCAGCAATAAAAGCTGCTAGTGCAAAGAAAGGCCATTGATTCATTCTTTCTGCCACAGCGCCAGACACAATAGATACAGCAGTTGCTACAAAGACAACTTGAAAAAAGAAATCAGAAGCATTTGCATGAGATGTGCCCATACCCGCTTCTGAGCTTCCAAAGCTAAAGTCATAAGCAGAAAATACTGCCCCAGAGAAAGCATCACCTGGATACATTACCTTATAACCACAAAGCAGAAACATAAAACATGCTATTGAATAAAGCCCAATGTTTTTTGTAACAATTTCTGCAGTATTTCTTCTTCTAACAAGTCCTGCTTCGAGCATTGTAAAACCGGCAGCCATCCACATAACAAGAGCTCCAGTCATCAAAAAATAAAACGTGTTTAATGCGTATTCAATTTCAGACATAATCAAAATATGAGTATTCAGCGGTGAAAACCGCCAAAAAATCCTCTCTAAATAAATTACTTAGTTAGAGTTCCAACAATATGAGAAATAATCTTGTAAGGATCAGCATTTGACGCTGGTCTTCTATCTTCAAGATAGCCATTCCAATTATGTTCAACTGTATATACAGGGATTCTTATACTGGCCCCTCGATCACTTATACCGTATGAAAATTTTTCGATACTTTGTGTTTCGTGTAAACCAGTTAGACGCATGTCATTGTCAGATCCATATGAGGCAATGCCTTCCTCATGAACTTCACCCAACTTATCGCAAATAGAATGGAAAAGTTTTTCAGTACCTGCTGTTCTCATTTCATCATTTGAGAAATTTGCATGCATTCCTGATCCATTCCAATCTCCAGTCTTAGGCTTGGGATGAATATTTACGCCGACACCATATTCCTCTGCAATCTTGTAGAGCAAGTACCTACTCATCCAGAGATCATCTCCAGCCTTTATCCCTTTTCCAAAACATTGGTATTCCCATTGGCCTAAAGCAACTTCTGCATTGGTACCAGTAAGATTAATTCCTGCTTCAATGCAAGCCTGTAAATGTACTTCTGATATTTCTCGACCAGATACATTGTCAGCACCAACACCGCAGTAATAATCACCTTGAGGTCTTGGTTCGCCATCTTCCCATCCAAGCGGAGAACCGTCAGGATTGGTAAAGAAATATTCTTGCTCAAATCCAAACCACCATTCATCTGTAACTACTTTATCAGCAGCATCTCGTGTATTAGAGGGGTGAACAGAATTATCAGCTGCTAGTACTTCGCACATTACCAAGTGATCTGGGCTTGTTGGATTCTTATACATCTGCACTGGTATTAGAAGGCAATCAGAACTACCCCCTTCAGCTTGTTGTGTTGAAGACCCATCAAAGGACCATTTTGGCGGCATGTCATCATTTAACATACCTTTATCAGTACCCCTTAAATCGGTTGCTTTAATTTTGCTCCTCATTGAGGGTTCAGGTTTAAAACCGTCTAACCAGACGTATTCATACGTTTTTATATCACTCATTTTTTCTCCTATAGAAAATAAAAATTAAAATTTTGCATTAGTTTTGCAGCACTATAGAAGTTAAACTCGACTGGGTTTAACGGTCGCGTTCCTTCAGCTTTCACCTACTTCCGTCTTCTTTCGAAGATGAACGATTTACGTTATCCGACTAACGGCGCGTTCCTTCAACTTTCGTCTACTTCCGTCTTTATTCTCATAAAGATGAACGATTTTAACTCTTACCCAAAAAGGGCTCCTTTTTAACCATGGAGTATGGTGCAAATGCAATGCAGTTTAAATGTAGTATTTTTAATTTGGATAAGCAATTAGATTTATGAAAAATGTAGAAGAATTTGAGGTATCTTTTTTTCTAAGCCATCAAAACTATGTGAGCCTCCTTCGTCAACAACAATGTTGGCTCCCATAAAGTATTTTTGAGCATATCTATAGTCCAGTGTTTCATCCCCAGTTTGAAGAAGCACTAAATAATTCATAGGTGACGGATCCTCAATGAATATTTCCTCGAGACTATCTACCCAATCTTGGTCTATGAAGTACTTTTCGCCAGTATTAGGGTTTTCATTATCACCCCTATCGTTTTCAAATATTTTGTAAGCCCAAACGGCAGGATTGATCATAGCTGCTTTGAGGTTATATTTTTCTGCGAGAAAAACTGAAAAATATCCACCTAGTGAGCTGCCAATTAAATGAATATTGAATTCATCTTGTCTCTCTTCTATAAACGTGCACAGTTGTTCAATTGCTTCTTTGGGATGGTTCTTGAGAGTAATTGATGCAACATCAAAAAGTTCATTATTCATGAGCTCATGTTTTAATAGCTCAGCCTTTCTTGCTTTGGCATGAGAATTCCAGCCATGGATGTATAGAATCAAATTTTTTTTACTCATAAAAATCACCTGTAAGAATCATATCAAGAACTTCTGTAAAAAAACGATTTTGCTGCGACTTTTCGTCTGTTGATTTAGGATATTTTTCAAATTGAAAAGGAAATTTGTTTGGCGAATAGCCATTAAAAGAAATAACTTCAACAAGCTCAACATCGTGATAAATTTGAGATTCAAAGCTGAAAGTATGAAGGAGCTTTGATTCTAGATTTGAGAAGCTTAGTTTTAATTCAGCTGTATGCTTGGATAATTCAGAATAGTATATTTCAGCTCTAAAGTTTTTTTCAGCATCACTATTTCTCAATTTGAACTTTTGTCTATTAAAGTTTGCCAATAATTTTTTTAATCTTAGATAGTTTGCTGAACAAATTGTTAAATGATGATTTGTTTTTTCGTATTCAGGCATTTTTGAAAGGAAGATAATCTTTAGACTTTATAAAGTAGTCTTTGATATGTTCAGATTCAGTCAGACAGTAGTTACTTATTGCTTCTCTAAATCTCTCGTCAACAATCCAGTGATAGCTTGTGTTTAAAACAGGCTCAAAGCCTCTTTTTAACTTATGATGGCCCTGAATTCCTGGGTCAAATTCTGAGCAATTTCTTTTGATGGCAAGTTCTATTCCTTGGTAATAACATGCTTCAAAGTGCAAAAAATTTATTGGTTCTTTAGCGCCCCAATACCTTCCAAAAAGTTTCTTCTCATGTTCAAAGAATAATGATGCCGCAATTCTTTGACCTCCTTTATGAGCAAAAACGATAATTGGATTTAGGTTTTTTAGTTTATGAAAAAAATTTGAAGTTAAGTATGGCCTTTGACCGCGTACTGCATATGTAATTGAGTAGAACAAATAAAATTCTTGCCAATCTGATTCAGAAATTTGCTCTTTGTACTCAAATTCTATATTCAATGAATCGATGTAATTTCTCTCTTTTAACATGTTTTTTCTATGTCTTGAGGAAAGCACGCTCAGGAAATCAGCAAACTCGTTATACCCTTTATTGATCCATTTGTAATTGCAATCGAGCCTTTCGATGAAGTTATGTTCTTTAAAAACTTTTCTTTGCTCCTCTTCTACAAATAAAGCATGTAAAGAAGAATATTCATTTGTCTCTGTATGTGATATCAAGCTATTTAATGCTTCAGCTTTTGCTTCATGAGAGGGCCCAATTATTCTTTTTCCATCGACAGGAGTAAAAGGTACACTCATAACTAGTTTGGGATAATAGTTTTGACCATAGCGAAAATAGGTATTAGCCCAAGCATAATCAAATACAAACTCACCCTGACTATTTGTCTTTTCGTAGAAAGGTATGGCTGCACCATTATCATGAATTAGACACTGTGGCTTCCAGCCTGAATCATTATCTAAACAATTGGTTTTTTGTAAAGAATCGAGGAAGTTATGAGAAGAAAATGGATCTCCTGAGTGGTGCTTCAAGAAAATATCTTTGGTATTGTCTAAATTTGATTCAATTGAAAAGCCCATAATAATGTACAAATAAGAGCCCTGTAATCACTAAACCAATTTGATTATTAGCTTTGAAGGCCTCTAGGTTTCTCCCTAATTGAGAAAGCTTATTTTGATAATATATGTGGCCCACCATGAATAAAAACCCAACAAATAGAATTAGAGATGCATTCTTAATTGTGAAGATTAAGTATGAGATCGCAAATAAACTTGAAAATAAAACTGTAACCCTTTGCGTGTCAGTGCCAAAAAAAATGGCTGATGAATTTAGTGATAGTTTTTTATCGTCATGGACATCACAAAGTGCATAATAGCTATCGTAAGCCATAATCCAAAATACACATCCAATATATAAAAATATTATTTCTAAATTTAGACCTCCAGCTGCAATTGAATAAGAAACTGGTAAAGATAAACCGAAAGTAAGGCCTAAAAACAATTGAGGAACTGCTATAAACCTTTTCATAAATGGGTAAATAATAATCATCGGTATAGCTATTACAGAAACAAATTTAATAGTGTATGCATTCGTCTGGAGCAGTAAATAGATACTGCTTAAAGCCATGGCGATTATGAAAACAAAAGCCTCTGTCCTTGTCAGCTGTTCACTGGCAAGTGGCCTTGTTTTTGTTCTCTCCACATCTTTATCAAAATCTTTATCTGCGAAGTCATTAATTGCACACCCCAGAGACCTAGTAAGAAACGATCCCAATAAAACAATGGTAAAGTTTTCAACATTAAGGTTATTAGAAATAAGCAAACCCCAAACTCCCGGCCAAAACAATAACCAAAATCCTATTGGATTGAAAAACCTTATTAAATGCAGGTAAGAGTTTAACTTAGTCATTAAACAAGAATACTTCGATCACTGAAAACTTTGAACCATCATATTCATAAATGCACTTTCTACCTTGAAAAACCTGATCATTTAGCTCGTAGGCCGCAACATAAGTTTCACCTTTCATTATGCTGGGGTCTGAAAACAAAAATTTTCCTAAAGGTTCATTCTCAAGTTTTCCAAATTTATTGAATTTAGCTATAACCTCATTGCTGAAAAATGATTCTGCAAAAACTATTGGCCTTTCTCCAGTAAGGTAAATTCTTCTTAAGTTACCTTCGGTATTCAACATCTCAAGTTCAATTTCATTATGAAGACATACCACTTCTGATATTACTTCTAATCTAATTTCCTGTTTTTCATTCACGAGCCTTTTCATGAGAGAGTTATTCTCCCTTACCCAACTATCCATGCTGGGGATAACTAAGTCTTGTTCAGACTTATAAAGGTGCCATTTTGTTTTTATATTCGGTGTCATAGATCAATGAGGATTGATTATAATACTATCCTAAAGAAAGACATAAATATGGAATACAAAAAATGGGAGTGTATCGTCTGTGGATGGATATATGACGAAGAAAAAGGACATCCGGAGGATGGTTTAGAACCAGGTACAAGGTGGGAAGATATTCCAGATGATTGGGTTTGTCCAGAATGTGGAGTAGGTAAAGAAGATTTTGATATGATTGAGATATGAGTGTACTTTCTCCTCCTAAAAACTTAACAAGAAATGTATTGCTTGGAATGGGTGCAGGTGTTTTGCTTGCTTCAATATTCTATTATTCACAGGACATAATTCCAGCTGCCTTATTTAGTGGTGTTGAAAAGTATGTCTTTAACTTAGGCGGCCAAATATTTAAAAATTTATTGATGCTAGTGGTTGTACCACTGGTTTTCTTTTCGTTAGTTTCCGGAATATCTTCATTAAGCAACATGGTAAAACTTGGCTCAATAGCTACAAAAACCATTGGTTTATACCTCATGACTACAGGTATTGCTGTCAGTCTAGCCCTTATATTTGGCTGGGTTTTTAACCTCTCAGGTTACGAGGGAGAAGTAGATTCATTTTCACCTACCACTGGCGATTCAAGTTTATACGGAACAGTAATGCGAATTTTCCCAAACAATATATTTGGAGCCTTCGTTGAAAATAATATGCTAGGCATTGTCTTCATAAGTATTTTATTTGGAATTGCGCTCAACTTAACAGATGAGCTTACTGGTGGTATGTCTAAGACTTTTGAAAAACTCAATACAGTATTTTTAAAAATAGTTTTACTTATTATGAGTTTTGCTCCGGTCGGTGTTTTCTGTTTAATGGGAAGTTATGTTATGGCGAAAGGCCTTAATGTCTTCGGTGATCTAGCACAATATGTGGCCTTATTAATCTTTGTTTTAGCCTTTCATCTTTTCTTTACTTATTCACTGATTTTAAAAGTTTTCGCAAATTTAAACCCACTGATCTTTTACAGAAAGATGAAAGACGTTGCGCTATTTGCTTTTTCCACTTCATCAAGTGCAGCCACTATACCCGTAACCTTAAAAACAGTTACTGATGAATTAGGGGTAAAGAAGGATGTTTCAGCATTTGTTGTCCCTGTGGGAGCAACAATAAATATGGATGGTACAGCTATAATGCAGGGGCTGGCTACGATGTTTATAGCAAGTACAGTTGGAGTTGATTTAACACTTGTGCAATATGGTCAAATTGTTTTATTGGCAATAGTTACTTCGATAGGAACAGCAGCTGTTCCATCGGCTGGAACAGTGACACTTGCATTGATCCTTGGTTCTCTTGGATTGCCTCTAGATGCAATAGGTTTGATACTTGCAGTTGATAGGATATTAGACATGATTAGAACAGCAGTAAATGTTTGCGGAGATGCAGCTGTGTCATGTATAGTAGCTAAATCTGAACACGAAATAGACGAAAAAATTTATAACGGGTAGTTTAATATGGAAAATTTTATTATTGGACCAATGACACCTTGGGGCCCTTTTGTCACAGGTTTTGTTGGATTGATTTGTGCTTTTGTTCTGTATGGGTTGATCATGAAATTCCCTGCAGGAAAAGGATCTGTTGTTAAAATTGGTGATCAAATTCACCTAGGTGCGAAAGTCTTTATGATCACTGAGTATAAGATTCTTGCCCCAGTTGTTGTGGCACTTGTAATCGCATGTGGTCTGTCCCCACTTGGATGGTATACAGCAACGGCTATTGCAGTCGGAGCGTTATCATCAGCTATTGCTGGTTTTATTGGTATGTACTCCGCAACTCAAGCTAATGTCAGAACAGCAACAGCAGCAGAAAACTCAGGCCAAGAACAAGCCCTATCTATTTCATTTTTTGGTGGCTCAATTATGGGTCTGTGTGTTGCCTCAATGGGCCTAGTTGGTTTAGGCGGCTTATATGTTTACTTTAGCGGCGCAATGGATGATCCAGACAAGATAGCAAAATCCTTAGAAGGATTTGGTGTTGGTGCTTCTGCAGTAGCACTTTTTTCAAGAGTAGGTGGTGGTATTTTTACAAAGAGTGCAGACGTAGGTGCTGACTTAGTTGGAAAGATTGAAGCAGGCATACCAGAAGATGACCCAAGAAATCCTGGAGTTATTGCTGATAACGTAGGCGATAATGTTGGTGATATAGCAGGTATGGGTTCTGATATATTCGAATCTTACTGTGGAGCGATGATTGCATCAATGGCTATTGCAGCTACCTATGGCAATACAGATCTAATGTTTCTGCCTCTGTGGTTAGCAGCAGCAGGACTTTTTTGCTCTTTGGTTGGAATCCTGATTGTAAGAACACAAGTTTCTAAATCTCCGGCTGTAGCTTTGAGATTCGGGACATTCCTTTCACCAATCATATTTTTGGTTTTCGCAGGTCTAAGTATTTATTATTCACCTAATATTGAAATGTCTGTGTTCTACTCTGTGCTTACTGGTGCAGTTGGTGGAATTATGATTGGCTTGATAACAGAATATTACACTGGAGGGGATACAGAAGATTCTCCTGTTGGTAAGATTGCTAAGTCTGGGGAAACTGGACCAGCTACAGTAATGATTACGGGCTTGAGTGTTGGGATGCAATCTGTTGTTCTGCCTCTATTTGTCATTGCAGCAA
>Ga0209433_10000313_pt1 | contig 14877 bp, 15 predicted proteins | sample METZYME_5_50m_FD_187552 | JGI IMG/M metagenome (GOLD analysis project Ga0209433, IMG submission 187552) | Marine microbial communities from oxygen minimum zone in mesopelagic equatorial Pacific - METZYME_5_50m (SPAdes) (version 2) | ecosystem: Environmental > Aquatic > Marine > Oceanic | place...
AGATGGTGAAACAATGACCTTTACTCTGGAAGACCCCGGGGCGCCAGCTCTAATTAATGATTCTGCTCATGAAGACGCAACTTATGTTTTGATGCCAATGAGGGTATGATAGGGTCACTATAAAATTGTCTCAAGATACAAATATAGATATAGAAAACAGCAATAAATCATTTGATCAAATTAAATCCTTAAAGCTGATAAATTTTCGATCACACTCTGATTTCAGTTTAAGTTTATCAGGTAAACCATTAGCAATTATTGGTGACAATGGTGCTGGGAAAACGAATATTTTAGAAGCTATATCACTATTATCTCCAGGAAGAGGAATGAGAAACTCAAAATTTTCTGAAATGGTTAAAGATGATAACTTGATGCCCTGGGGAGTTAATTTTAATATTTTATCAGAAGGGAAGAATTATGAAGTTTCATCTGGATTAAGAGATAATCAAAAGGGAAGAGATATAAAAATTAATAGTAAGAAGGTTTCTGGATCGAGTGCACTTCCAGAAATTATTTTACTTTCTTGGTTAACACCATCTATGGACCAAATATTTAATGAGACGCCCTCATATAGGCGAAGATTTATTGATAGATTATGCGCTGTCTATGAAAAAAATCACACAAAAAATATTAAAATTTATGAAAAGTTGATGGCCGAAAGAAATTCTTCTTTTAAGAGCAAGGTTTTAGATAATGTATGGTTAGATGCCTTGGAAAATCAAATGTCAGATGTTTCAATAGCTATAGCAGAAACAAGATTAACATTTATTAGTGATTTAAATAAAGTTTTAGAAACTAATTTAGATCCAGTTTGGCCAAGAGCACATCTTGAAATATATGGTTTTGTAGAAAATTTAGTTTCTTCTTGGAATAGTGGTAAAGCAAAAGAAATGTTGTGTAATGAATTCAAAAACAATAGAGAAAGGGATTTTTTCTCTAAACGTACCAATGAAGGGGTTCATAGAAGCGACTTATTAGTAAATGAAAAAAATAAAAAAATTGAAGCAAAGAAATGTTCAACCGGTGAACAAAAATCACTTTTGATGGGTATTATTCTTTCTCATTTAGAGCTTGTTTCAAGTTTTAAGTCTAGATATCCAGTTTTACTTTTAGATGAAGTACTTGCTCATTTTGATAAAATTAGGCGTAAATCTTTTTTTAAACAGATTCAAGAAATCGGTTCTCAAATAATTATGACGGGTACAGATATTTCTGTATTTGAAGAGCTAGGGGATTTAGAGATTTATCATCTTAACAATAAAAAAGTTACCGATATAAGATAGGAAAAAAATGGCAAAAAAAGAAAACAAAAAGAAAACTGTAAAAGATAAAAAAGATAATAACGATTATGGTGCAGAGTCCATCAAGGTACTCAAGGGTTTGGAGGCTGTGAGAAAGAGACCTGGTATGTATATTGGAGATACAGATGACGGAACTGGTCTTCATCACATGGTATATGAGGTGGTTGATAATTCTGTTGATGAGGCCTTAGCAGGTCATTGTAAAATGATCTCAGTTATTTTGAATGCTGATGAGTCTGTAACCGTTAAGGATGACGGAAGAGGAATACCAACTGAGATCCATAAAGAAGAAGGAATTTCAGCTGCTGAAGTAATAATGACACAGTTACATGCTGGAGGTAAATTTGACCAAAATTCTTACAAAGTTTCTGGAGGTCTCCATGGAGTTGGTGTCTCAGTTGTTAATGCATTATCGGAAAAATTAGATTTATCGATAAAGAGAGATGGTAAAGAACATGCTATGTCTTTTCAAAATGGTGAAACAGTTAAAGCTTTGAAAGCCGTTAAAGATTGTAAAGATGAAACTGGAACAGAAATTACTTTTTATCCATCGAAGTCAGTTTTTACAATGACCGAATTTAGTCGTAGAACTCTAGAAGCAAGATTGAGAGAAATGGCTTTTCTGAATTCAGGCATTTCAATACATTTGGAAGATAAAAGGAAAGATGAGCCTTGGGCTAAGACAATGTCTTATGAAGGTGGCTTAGAAGAATTTGTCAAACATATTGATCAGACAAGAAAGTCTCTAATGGATTTGCCTATCAGTTTTTCTGGTAAAAAAGATGAAATTGAAGTTGATGTTTCAATGTGGTGGAATGATAGTTATTATGAAACTGTAAATTGCTTTACAAATAATATTCCTCAAAAAGATGGAGGCACTCATTTGGCTGGTCTAAGATCAGCATTGACAAGAGTTGTAAATTCTTATGCGCAAGATACAGGTTTAACAAAAAAAGAAAATGTTCAACTTGTAGGTGAAGATATTAGAGAAGGCTTTACTTGCGTTTTATCTGTAAAAGTCGCTGATCCAAAATTTTCTAGCCAAACCAAAGATAAATTAGTTTCCTCAGAAGTTAGGCCTGTTGTTGAGAGTTTAATAAATGATCTATTATCAAATTGGTTTGAAGAGCATCCAGCAGAGGCCAAAATCATTGTCGGAAAAGTAGTCGAAGCTGCTGCTGCTAGGGAAGCTGCTAGAAAGGCTCGAGACCTAACAAGAAGAAAGGGTGCTCTAGATGTTTCGTCACTACCTGGAAAATTAGCTGATTGCCAAGAAAAAGATCCAGAAAAATGTGAAATCTTTATTGTTGAGGGTGAGTCAGCTGGAGGTTCGGCAAAACAAGGTAGAGACAGGTCTACACAAGCAATTCTTCCCCTAAAAGGAAAAATTATCAATTGTGAAAAGGCAAGATTATCAAAAGTTCTCTCATCCAATGAGATTGCAACTTTGATTACAGCCCTAGGTGGGGGTATAGGTAATTCTTCTAATGAAGGCGATGAGGATGATGAAAGTTTTAAAACCGATAAGTTAAGATATAAAAAAGTAATAATAATGACGGATGCTGATGTTGATGGTGCTCATATTAAAACACTGCTCTTAACTTTCTTTTATAGACAAATGAGACCTTTGATTACTGATGGCTGCTTGTATATAGCACAGCCTCCTCTATATAAAGCAAAAAAGGGTAATTCTGAAACATATTTAAAAGATGATGATGACTTGGAGAATTATCTTATTAATTCTGGAATAAATGATTCTTCTTTTATTCTTAATAATGGTGAGGTTTTGGCTTCAAATGATTTAATTGAACTAGTCAATAAAAGTAGAAATTTTAAAAAGTTAATTAATTCTTTACCTAAAAAATATAATCAAGGATTTGTTGAGGCTGTATCAATTAGCGGCGCTTTTAAACAACCAATAAAAATTTCCGACAAGTCTTTACTGGAAATATCAAACAGATTGACAAAGAAATATAGTGATATTGATGCTGATTGGAATGCTAGTTATAACGCTGAAAATGGTTTGATAGTTTCTAGAGAAGTAAGAGGAGTAAGTGAGAGTATGACAATTGGTCAAGGTTTATTTAATTCTTCGGACTCAAGAAGGCTTGAGAAAATTTCTGATGAGATAAAACAATTTTTTCCATACATGAATGAAGAAGCATCAAATATTTTTGAAAGAGATGGAAGAAGTTATATTGTTAATGGACCTATTGATTTAATAGAATCTATATTCATCGAGGGTAGAAAAGGATTACAAATTCAACGTTATAAAGGTTTAGGCGAAATGAATGCCGAACAACTTTGGGATACAACTTTGGACCCTGATTCTAGAAGACTTTTAAGAGTTAAAATTGATTCTGGTGTCGATAATAGTGGTATATTTGCTGATTTAATGGGCGACGAAGTTATAAAAAGAAGAGAATTTATCCAAGACAGTATTGAGTCAGGGGATTTGGTTGCAAATTTAGATATTTAAAAATTTTAACCTTTAATTTTTGGAATAACCTTAACTAATTTATTTATTACATCTTCAGCCGAAGTGTTTGGCTTTATAAAATCAACAAATTCTGCATTTTTGTTAGCAATAAATATTATATCTAAATGATTGACAGTATAATTATCAGGCATATCAATATTATTTTCTTTTTTAAAATACACTTTCCAATCTGATGTAACTTTATTTATTTCATCAATAGATCCTGTTAAACCAATTATATCATCGTGAAAAGCGCTAACATAATTCGAAAGAATTGTCTCATTATCGCGTTCTGGATCTACAGTTATAAATAGAGGAGTAATTCTTTCATTCTCCAATTTATCAAGCACATTTGCCATAGTTAATAATGTAATTGGACAGACATCAGGACAGTAAGTGAATCCAAAATATATGAGCATTGGATATTCATTTTCTAATGTATTAAAAATTTTCCCGTCATGGGTTTTTAATTTGAAATGACCCCCAGGAATTCCCTCTTGATTTTCAACTTCAGTTATAACTTTACCTTGGCTGTAATTTCTATTTGATGAGATAAAGAAAGTTCCAAAAAGATAAAGAACAAATGCCAAAATTACAGCTGATAAGAAGATTAAAAAATATTTTTGAAACATAAAGAACTATGTATAATAAGATATTATTAAAATCCATTAATTTATGAAGTAAGGAGAAAAAAAATCAAAAACGCATTAATATTAATTATTATTTTATTTATAGCTCCTTTAAGCTCTATAACTGCTCAATATGGAGGTTTTAATGATAGCCCATTTAAAGAGGGTGCTCTTGTTACAGCAGTAAAAACGGGTAGGTTACAAGATTTAGTATCAGCTCTAAATTCTGGAGCATCAATTAATGAAAAAGATTTTGATGAAGTACCAGCCTTGTTGTTGGCTATCGAACGCTCAAGAATGGATATGGTTATATTTTTGTTGGAACAGGGCGCAAGAGTTAATTTAAAGGATCAAGAAAACAGAACAGCACTATCTCTTGCTGTATTTAAAGATGATCCAAATTTAATCAAAACACTAATAAATTTTGGAGCTAATCCAAATAAACTTGGGCCAAATAGGCAAACACCACTTATCATAGCCTCAAGAGAAGGAAAATATAATTCTGCTAAGGCTCTTTTAGACGGCGGAGCATTCCCAGATGATACAGATTTGACTGGAAGAACAGCCCTTGATTGGGCAAAAGCAAAAAGATTTAAAAGAATCGAGGACTTATTAGTGGAAAACGGAGCCTACAGAAACTAAATAGCTTATTCAGCGGCAACTTGTCTGTTTATATCTCGGAAATTTATAGCCTTAAGATAATCTAAGCCTTCTTCGGCTATATCGTCACCTACCATTCTGTCTCCTTCAGCCTTTAATTCATCGAGGTCTACATAAATGGAATAAAAATCTTTTGTTCTATCTGTAATAATACCAGCTTTTAACAATGTTTTAACCAAAACCCTAAATATGTTTGTTGATTCACTCATTTGTTCTCTTCTAGTTTCATCAGATATAATGTCGTGGAGTTCATGCAAAACTACTTCCCAGTCGAGACCAAATTGCTCATAGATTACTTTTTTCTGCTCTGGGTTAACTAAATTGAATAGTAAAACTTGAAAGCAATTTGCTGCCCAATCTTCGATGATGTTTTGTTCATTTTCATCAAGTTTGGGGATTGTTTTATCGGCCCAAATTTTACCAAACTTATGATGAAAAGCTTCATCAGTCATCACAAGTTGCATTAATTTTTTTAAAACTGGATCGTAGGTATGTTGAAAAACTGTAGCAAAAGCGCCCATTGCAAGACCCTCAACTAAAATTTGCATTCCAACAATTTTTTTATATACCTCAGGAGCATTCACTAATTCCGATAATAAATCGCCAAGTGTCTGGCCTACAGGAAGAGGCTTGCCCCATCTTGACTTAATATATTTAGCAAATCCGGTGACATGTCTAGCCTCCTCACGGGTTTGATTAGCCGCATATTCTTGAGCTCCCTGATCTTTAAGTATGTGGCAAAGACTCGCAGATAAATTTAAGGCACCTTGTTCTCCATGAAGTATAGATGACATTTGCCATCTGACGCTTTCATTAGCGAGTTTGATTTTAGATTTTTTATCTAACTTCATTACCGAAGGGCATTGAATTTCAGGTAGAAATTCTTCTGGCATTATTAATTGATTTTCTATATCAAAACTTTTCGAAAAATCGATATATTTAGTATCAAGTGGATCCCAAAAATGTGCATGAGTATCAGAAATTATTTTATCAAAATCACTTGAACGATTTCCATACCTATCAACATCCATCATTGAAGCGAAATCATCAGGAGCTACTGCTTCATAAGCTTCATTTTTTGTAATTTGATCTGTTTTTTTCAATTATATCCCCTAATTTTTATGAATAAGTATTTTTAATCTAATTAACATATAGTTTCAAGTATTTGCAATCAGATATAATTTATCAGACCTTCTATTATACAAGCAAATAATAATAGTCCAAGTTGAATAAAAGAGGCAAAAAAATTAGACATTGCATTCTTCTTCGTAGTTTCGATAACAAGAATTATACTTTTCCACAAAAAATATAAACCGCCAATTAAAGCAAATGATAAGTAAATCACACCCATATTAAATAATAACGGAACAAAGGAAATGATAACTAATAAAACTGTTTGAGATAAAATAACATAGGAAGAGCTTTTTGCGCCGATTAAATTTGGAAGCATAGGAATTTTTGCTTTAGCGTAATCCTCCTCTATTGCGATTGCTAGACTCCAGAAATGTGGAGGTGTCCAGAGAAACAAAATTAAAGATAAAATTATTGCAGATACTGATAGCATTGGGCTAACAGCCGCAGACCCTGCAAGAACAGCAAAACTTCCGGCTAATCCACCAATAACAATGTTATAAATACTCGATCTTTTAAGAATTACAGTATAAATGTACCCATAAAAAAATGCTCCTAAAAGAAGATAAATTGCTGTGGCAATATTCACCCAAATTGCAGCTATAAATAGTGAAACAACTAGGAGTGCAAAAAAAACAACTAACCAATAAAGATTGGGTTTGAAAAAACCTGTGGCAAATGGTCGCTGAGATGTTCGTGGCATCAACATATCTAAATCTTTTTCATAAAATTGATTAAAAGCACTTGAACTTGCTGAAGATGTAAAAGTGCATAAAATTAAAATTATGAATTCGTTTAGAGATAAAGAATTGCTTTGAGGCATAATAAAAACCCCAGAAACTGCGCATAAAGTTATTGTTAAGCTAATTCTAACTTTAAACAATTCAATAATTTTTTTTATATTAGTGAGCATACCAATCTAAAGATTTGTTATTTTTAATCTGTTTCTATCCTTAGTCTTTTATATTAATAAAGCTATTTCTACAATGATCTAAATGTTCTTCGCTCTTACCTTGACTTTACATAGCCTTTGAGTAATTTGTCTCATAAATATGAAATCAACATTTCTTATGTTGATACAAGACATATAAATTAATATAGGAGCTTACTCATATGATTGCTTTCGTTATGTTTCTTGTTGTTGTTGGATCTATAGTTTTTCACCTACTTAGCCCTTGGTGGTGGACGCCAATAGCATCAAACTGGGGCGGCATTGACTCAATACTTCAGCTTACCTTTGCGTTGACTGGTTTTGTATTTGCTGCAGTTATTGGTTTTATGATTTATTGCATTTACAAGTTCAAGAAAGTTCCTGGTCGTAGGGGTGAGTATGAACCCGAGAGCAAAAAAACAGAAATAACTCTCACGGCGGTAACAACAATAGGGATTATTGCTCTTTTGGCCCCCGGTTTAGTGGTTTGGGATGAGTATGTTACTCCACCAGATAATGTTGTTCCAATCGAAGTCATGGGGCAACAATGGTATTGGAGTTTCAGATTACCCGGTGAAGATGGAATATTAGGCACAAGTGACGCAAGAAACATTAATGACGAAAATCCTTTTGGAATGAATCCAAATGATCCAAATGGTCAAGATGATATTTTAATTCAAGGCGATGATCTGCACCTATTAATTGATCAACCAGTAAAAGTTCTTTTGAGATCAATTGATGTTTTACATAATTTTTATGTACCTCAATTTAGAGGAAAGATGGATATGGTTCCAGGTATGATAACATATTACTGGTTTACCCCTGAAAAAAATGGTGAGTATGAAATCCTATGTGCCGAACTTTGTGGCGTTGGTCATCATGCTATGAGAGGTTTTGTAACTGTTGATGATGAAACAAGTTACAATGAATGGTTATCTGAACAAATCACATTTAAAGAATCAATTGAGTCCGCATCTTTAAATGATAGTAAATTTGCGGAAGTTAAATAATTAGAAAGAGGTAACAAATGTCTGATGCTATAATTCCAGAAAGAGAAGTTGAAGAACAGGAGCTCTACCATGCGAAAAGTTGGTGGACTGAAAAAGTCTTTTCTCAAGATGCAAAGATAATTGGGATACAATATTTTTGTACAGCTACAGCTATTGCACTAATTGGCCTAGTTTTATCTTGGTTTATGAGAATACAAATTGGTTTTCCTAGTCTAGCGATTATAAGTGAGGGATTTTACTATCAAGCAATAACAATGCATGGCATGATAATGGTGGTTTATTTCTTAACCGCTCTATTTCTTGGTGGATTTGGTAATTATTTGATTCCCTTAATGGTTGGAGCCAGGGATATGGTCTTTCCATATTTAAATATGATAAGTTATTGGACCTTTTTGTTAGCTTGTTTAGTCTTGGTTGCTAGCTTCTTTACTCCAGGAGGACCTACAGGTGCTGGTTGGACACTCTACCCTCCACAAGCTATTTTAGGCGGAACTCCTGGTCAGGAAAGTGGCATTATACTCATGCTGGTTTCTTTATCTATATTTATAGTTGGTTTCACAATGGGTGGTCTGAATTACATTGTAACCATTCTTCAAGCTAGAACTAGAGGAATGACACTTATGCGTATGCCCTTAGCAATATGGGGTATTTTCACAGCCACGGTTTTGGCTATGTTTGCATTCCCAGCTTTACTCGTGAGTGCAATAATGATGATTTTAGATAAAACACTTATGACGAGTTTCTTTATGCCCGCATTAGTAGAAATGGGTGAACAATTAAGTTATGGTGGTGGAAGCCCAATCTTATTTCAGCATTTGTTTTGGTTTTTTGGTCATCCTGAAGTTTATATTGTTGCCCTTCCTGCTTTTGGGATAGTTTCTGATGTTTTATCAGTTCATGCAAGAAAAAATATTTTTGGATATCGTATGATGGTCTGGGCTATTGTCGCTATTGGCGCATTGAGTTTTATTGTATGGGCTCATCATATGTATGTTAGTGGTATGCATCCATATTTTGGGTTTTTCTTTGCAACCACAACACTAATTATAGCCGTTCCAACAGCCATAAAAGTTTACAATTGGGTATTGACGCTTTGGAAAGGGAATATTTCACTAACAGTTCCAATGCTATTTTGTATATCTTTTATAATAACATTCCTTAATGGAGGTTTGACTGGCTTATTCCTTGGTAATGTTATTGTTGATGTTCCTTTATCAGATACATATTTTGTTGTTGCGCATTTTCATATGGTAATGGGAATTGCTCCTGTTCAAGTTGTTTTTGCAGCGATATATCACTGGTTTCCTCTAATGACTGGCCGGATGTACAATGAAACACTTGGAAGATTACATTTCTGGTTCACCTTTCTAGGGTCATATTTAATTTATTTCCCAATGCATTACCTAGGATTGATTGGGGTGCCTCGAAGGTATTATGAGATGGGTCAAACAGAAGCCTTATATACTCAATCTGCTGCTGATTTAAATATTTTCATCACTTTAACTGCACTAGTAACTGGTTTTGCACAAATCTTTTTCTTTATAAATATGTTCTGGAGTAGAAAATATGGCGTACCTGCTGAGAAAAACCCTTGGCAAGCAAATTCACTAGAATGGAGAACTCCTACTATGCCTCCTGGACATGGTAATTTTGGTAAAGAGCTTCCGGTTGTTTATAGATGGCCTTATGATTTTAATGTTCCAGGCGCAAAAGATGATTTTGTTCCACAAGATGTACCAAATTCAGATGTTGAACTAGCTGAAGGTTTTGAAGGTACAGAAATTAAGGCTGAAAAAACATGAGCATTTTTGATACTTTAGCACAAAAGCCATGGTTACCCTCACAAGAAAAAAAGGATAATCTCCATACTGGAAAGTCTTTCGAATTTGACTCTTCTAGGGTTGCGCTAATATGTTTTCTAGGATCCATAACTGCGTTATTTTCCCTTTTTTTTGTAGCTTATGTAGGCAGAATGGCCTATGGTGACTGGAGAATTCTTCCCGAACCGCCGCTTTTGTGGTTCAATACAGCAGCACTAATATTAAGTAGTTTTCTTTTTCAAAAGGCTAAAAATCTATCTAATAGATTTATATTTCAAAGTGCAAAATACTATTTGATGGCTGCAGGTCTATTTGCTCTAATATTTATTGCTGGCCAGATTAAGGTTTGGAATTTATTGACATCTTATGGTTACTTTGTTGACTCAAATGCATCATTTGCTTTTTTCTACATGTTAACAGGATTGCATATGGTGCATATGATAGGTGGATTAGTCGTTTGGACATGGTCTATGACACAAATGTATAAAACAGATCTTTCTTATACAAAATTGAAATCAACTATCGGCTCAACAGCAATTTATTGGCATTATCTTCTTGTTGTGTGGCTAATATTATTCTGTCTTTTGATTGTTACATAATTATTTGGGAGTAATTATAAATGAGTGATACTTCAACAACGTCAATCAAACCTTTACCAGATGGTATTGAGGGTTTGACTCATGACTGGGCCTCAGATCAGAGAGCCTTCAAAGGTGTTCCCTGGGGAAAGGCTATGATGTGGATATTCCTTCTAAGCGATACGTTCATATTCAGCTGTTTTTTAATTAGTTATATGACTGCTAGGTGGTCTACTGTCGTTCCGTGGCCTAATGCCAGCGAAGTCTTTGGTCTGACTGTAGCAGGTGTTAATGTTCCATTGCTTCTTATTGCTATCATGACTTTTATCTTGATTACAAGCAGCGGTACTATGGCTATGGCTGTTCGAAGTGGGTATCAAAAGAAGCGTAAGCAAACTGCTATTTTATTGCTTATAACTGCAATATTAGGGGCTTCGTTTGTTGGTATGCAGGCATTCGAATGGACTAAATTAATAAGTGAAGGTGTAAGACCTTGGGAAAATCCATTTGGTGCTCCACAATTTGGTTCTGTATTTTTTATGGTTACTGGATTTCACGGCTTTCATGTTTCTATTGGTGTTATTTTTCTATTTATAAATGTTAGAAAAGTATGGAGGGGCGATTACGATACTGGAACGAGAGGCTTCTTCACATGGCAAAAGGGAAGATATGAAATCGTTGAAACTCTGGGTCTGTATTGGCACTTTGTTGATTTAGTATGGGTATTTATTTTCGCATTTTTCTATCTATGGTGAGGTAAGATATGGCAACGGAAGGACAAGAACACCCTATAGGTGTTTATTTGAAAATTTGGATACTGCTTTTTGTATTAAGTGTTTTTTCTTATATGGTTGATTTTTATCAACTGCAAGGTTGGCTCAGGTGGAGCTTAATCTTAATTTTTATGTTTCTAAAAGCTGGTTTTATTATGGCCATTTTCATGCATATGGTATGGGAGAGGATGGCATTAGTGGTTGCACTTTTATCTCCTATGGTAGCTGTATTAGTTTTTATGGCTATAATGGGTTATGAATCTGAATACACTCAAACATCAAGAGATGTATTTTTTGATGATGGAAAACCGGATAAGGTTTGGGCTGTTCCCCATGGCGCACATAAAGCGGATCACACGGGTGACGATCACTCTAACGGAGATGCACATTAGTTTGTATCATGCTCAATTTAAAAAAATTTAATACTTATTGTTTTTTAATAATATGCTTTTTACTATTTTCTTCTTTTGAATTACATTCTCAAGAAACATTAAATATCCCATCTTATATTCTAAAAATGGAAGAAATTGCTCAAAAAGGTAATTCTGATGTTCAATATAATCTAGGTTTAATTTATTCTAATGGCGAGGATGTAGAAAAAGATCTTAGTAAAGCAATTTTTTGGTTTAAGAAATCAGCATCCCAGGACAATGTTTTAGCGCAATACAAGCTTGGGTATATTTATGACAAAGGCTTGGGCGTTAAAAAGGACCCCGCTCAAGCTTATCAATATTATCTTAGCGCCGGTGAAAAAGGCAATGCTGATGCACAATATAATTTAGGCATTTTTTATCGGTTAGGTATAGGAGTCAATCAAGATTTTCAAGAGTCCTTAAGTTGGTACAAACTTGCTTCAAAACAAGGCCATATAGCTGCACAAAACAATTTAAGCCTCTTGTATGAAGAAGGTATAGCAACAAGGCAGGATATCTTAGATGCAATAAAATTTTTTAGATGTGGAAATTAGGAGATAAATTATGAAATCAGCAATAGTACTGATAATTGTATTTCTTTTTGGTTTTATAACTACATTAATGTTCTTTGGTGGTTGATATTTAACCCTTAAGCTATTATTAAACATTCTCTGGATCAAATAAGAGGATCGGAATGTCGGTAAAATCAGATAAAAACCTTGTGACAATAGCAACATTAAAAGCTTTGAAAGAAAAAGGTGATAAATTTTCATGTCTAACTGCTTATGAAGCAACTTTAGCAGAAAAGATAAGTCAATCTGGGGTCGAGGTGATTCTTGTTGGTGACAGCTTGGGAATGGTTATACAAGGCAATGATAGCACTCTTCCAGTAACTATGGATCATTTAGTTTACCATTTACAATGTGTGGTAAAAGGTAATGTTAATTCGCATATCATGGCTGATATGCCTTTTATGAGTTATTCAACCGACCATTTAGCATTAGAGAATGCTACCAAACTTATGCAAAACGGAGCACATTCAGTGAAAATTGAAGGTGGTACATGGATTTGTAAAATGACATCAATTCTTGCAGAAAGAGGTATACCAGTTTGTGCGCATATGGGTTTGACACCTCAATCAATCAATAGGATTGGAGGGTATTTTGTTCAAGGAAGAGATGTTAATAAGAAAAAAAATATGATCCAAGAAGCTAAAGCATTAGAAGATGCTGGTGCAGCAATGTTACTTCTTGAATGCGTTCCTGATGATTTAACTTCAGACATAATGAAGAATATAACTATACCTGTGATAGGAATTGGCGCTGGTCAAAAAACAGATGGTCAAATTATGGTTATACATGATTTACTTGGAATATCTTGTTTAGAAAAAGCACCCAAATTTGTTAAAGATTTTCTCAAAGAATCCAATACCATAGAGGAAGCAATACATAACTATGTTAAAAGTGTTAAAGGTAAAACTTTTCCATCAGATGAACATACCTTTTTTTAGATGAAAATTTTATCGACAGAAGATGCGATTACTAGGGAATTGATTGAAAAAAAAAGTTTAAGTTTAATTCCAACTATGGGCAATCTTCACAATGGGCATTTAAGCTTAATTAAAGAAGCCAAGAAATATGGTCTCAAAACAATAGTTACTATATTTGTCAATCCTTTACAGTTTGGACCTAATGAGGATTTTAGTAGCTACCCGCGAACTATTAAATCAGATATCGAAAAATTAGATAATATAAACTGTGATTATGTTTTTATTCCTCAGGATGGTTTTGCAGAAAATTTGAAAACAATAAAAGCGCCATCAATTTCTTTGGAGTTATGTGGAAAAAATAGACCCGGACATTTTGATGGAGTTTTAACAATAATTAATAAAATCTTTTCATTAATACTTCCTGCCAAAGCTTTTTTTGGTTTGAAAGACTATCAACAATTTATTTTAATTAAAGATTTTGCCAAGATAAAATATCCAGATATGGAAATTATTGGATTACCAATTATAAGAGAGAAAGATGGTCTTGCAATGTCATCTCGGAATAATCTTCTAACCGAAGATGAAAGAAAGATTGCGCCATTAATATACGAAAGTCTTACTTGGATTAAGGAAAATATAAATAAAACCTCAACTGAAGAATTGATAAAATTTTCTACTGAAAAATTAAAGAGGAATAATTTTGAAATAGATTATCTTGGATTTTATGATACTTCAAATCTCAAAAAGGTTGAGAATTATAAGGAAAAAGCTTTAATTGCGATTGCTGCAAAGCTAGGAAATGTAAGATTAATTGATAATATTATTATCAATGATATCAATGCTTAATCTTTTTATAATACCGCTAAAGCAAGAGTAAGAAATGTAAAAAGTCCTAAAAGTATTACTATTAAAACAAATTTCATAATTTTTTGGTGGAGCTAGGCGGGCTCGAACCGCCGACCTCTTGCATGCCATGCAAGCGCTCTCCCAGCTGAGCTATAGCCCCTTTAGCCGTCATCATTATTTGCCTTAACTGAGCCAATAACATCTTCAACAGAATCGTCTTCACTATCATCAAGAAATTCATCATCACTAAGTTCGTCGTCAATTTCTTCATCTATTTCAAATTCCTCAAGTTCATCAATATCTTCTTCTGATTGTTCTGATTCATTATTAAAATTCTCATCAATTTCAGGAATTGATACTTCACTATTATCATCAAGTATTTCGACATCAGACTCAACATTATCAACATCTGTAATTTCTTTTGCTTCAGAAATTGGCGAATTCTCTTTATTATCATTTTCAAGAATAATTTCTTCTTTTTTCTCTTTTTCTAAGCTCTCAGTATTCGGCATCTCAATAAGTTCGCCAGTATAAGGACTTGTTACAGGTTCCTTATTCAAATCATAGAATTTTTTGCCTGTTGTAGGGCAAATCCATTTATTGCCAAGTTTATCTTTATTCAATTGAACACCTTTTATTTTTTTAATGATTTGCCACGAACAAATCTTACTGTCAAAGTTAATTATTAATTTTAAATCTAATAAACAATAAAACTAATAATATGATATATAAATTAAACAAATGAAATCTATAAGCAGTAAAAAATTAAAAGGCAATATCTTAATTCCAGGCGATAAATCTATTTCGCATAGATTAG
>Ga0209433_10000314_pt1 | contig 14847 bp, 14 predicted proteins | sample METZYME_5_50m_FD_187552 | JGI IMG/M metagenome (GOLD analysis project Ga0209433, IMG submission 187552) | Marine microbial communities from oxygen minimum zone in mesopelagic equatorial Pacific - METZYME_5_50m (SPAdes) (version 2) | ecosystem: Environmental > Aquatic > Marine > Oceanic | place...
AAATGGTATCTATACGTCCAGATGAAATCAGTTCAATACTTAAACAACAAATAACTGATTATGATCAATCTGTTTCAGTCAGTAATGTAGGAACAGTTCTTCAAATTGGTGATGGTATTGCCAGGATATATGGTTTAGAGAAAGTCATGGCTGGAGAATTACTTGAGTTTGAAGATGGAACTGAAGGAATAGCTCTTAATTTAGAAGATGACAATGTAGGAGCTGTTATGATGGGTGACGCATTAGGGGTACAAGAGGGAAGTACGGTAAAAGCTACAGGAAAGATTGCCTCAGTCCCTGTTGGAGAAGCTATGCAGGGCAGAGTTGTTAATCCATTAGGCCAACCTATTGATGGGAAAGGCGAAATACCAACAAGTGATAATAGACTTATTGAGGAATTAGCTCCTGGGATTATTAAAAGAAGATCCGTTTATGAGCCAATGCAAACTGGTATTACTTCAATTGATGCCATGATTCCTGTTGGAAGAGGTCAAAGAGAATTAATCATTGGAGATAGGCAAACCGGTAAAACAGCGATTGCAATCGATACCATTATCAATCAAAAAGGGCAAGACGTGACTTGCGTTTATGTAGCGGTTGGTCAAAAATCTGCATCTGTAGCTAACGTTGTTGAAGTCTTGAGGGAGAAGGGAGCGCTTGATTATACAGTGGTGGTAAGTGCGGGCGCTTCAGAAGCAGCAGCCTTACAATATTTAGCTCCTTACACTGGAGCAGCTATTGCTGAACATTTTATGTATCAGGGTAAAGCTACACTCGTTATCTATGATGATCTAACAAAACAAGCTCAGGCATATAGGCAAATGTCACTCCTTTTAAGAAGACCACCAGGAAGAGAAGCATATCCTGGGGATGTATTTTATTGCCATAGTCGTTTGCTTGAGAGAGCAGCTAAGCTTTCTGATGATATGGGTGGAGGTTCAATGACAGCACTACCAATTATTGAAACCCAAGCAGGAGATGTTTCTGCATATATACCAACAAACGTTATTTCAATTACTGATGGGCAAATCTTCCTAAGTGCTGATTTATTTAACTCTGGTTTAAGACCTGCAATAAATGTTGGTATCTCAGTTAGCAGGGTTGGTGGAGCTGCCCAAACTAAAGCAATTAAAAAGATTGCTGGAACTTTAAAATTAGAATTAGCTCAATTCGATGAATTAGCTGCATTCTCTCAGTTTGCTTCAGATCTTGATGAAGCAACTCAACAGCAACTTGAGAGAGGGAAGAGACTTAGGGAATTACTCAAGCAAGCTCAATTCTCGCCACTAAATCTAGCTGAACAAGTTGCAGTCGTTTATGCTGGCGTTAAAGGCTTAATTGATGAAGTTCCTGTTGAAGAAGTCACAAAATTTGCTTCAGAATTAAGAGAATACCTCAAATTAAATAAAGCTGACTTTATAGATGAAATTCTTAAAGAGAAAAAACTTAATGAAGGATTAGAGGCTACTCTCAAAGAAGTGATTACTGAAGTTAAATCGGCAATGCTCGCCAAAATTTAAATATATTTCTAGTAAAAAATCATGCCAAATCTTAAAGAAATCAGGGATCGAATCGTTTCTGTAAAAAATACTAGAAAGATCACGGAGGCGATGAGACTTGTCGCTGCAGCCAAAGTTAGAAGAGCACAAGATCAAGTTCTTAAGAGTAGACCTTTCGCAGATAAACTAGCAAGGGTTTTACAGAATATTCAAACAAGAATGCAATTTGAGTCTTCTGATTCACCACTGTTGTCGAATAGAAATATTAAAACTATTTCATTGGTTTGCATAACTGCTGATAGAGGTTTATGTGGAGGATATAATACAAATGTCATAAAAAAAGTTGAAACAAGATATTCAGAATTAGTTAATAAAGGATTCTCTACTAATTTAATTTTGGTAGGTAAAAAAGCAATTGGATATTTCCAAAATAGGAAAGATAAATATGTTATTAAGAGTACTTTTAAAGAACTAGAGCAAGTACCAACTTCAAAAGATTCAGAGGGGATTACTTCTGAGGTTTTAGCGGAGTTTTTATCAGAAAGCTCAGATAGAGTGGAAATAATTTATACAAAATTTATAACACTTGTTAGCTGTGCGCCAGTTGTTCAAACTTTATTACCACTAGATCCACAAGGGATAGCAGAAGAAAATGATGAGATTTTTAGATTAACTACAAAAAATAGTCAGCTGCGTGTGGAGAAATCAAATGTGGCAAAAGCTGAAAGTGATAAATTATCTTCAGATATGGTCTTTGAACAAAGTCCAGATCAATTATTAGATTCATTATTACCTTTGTATCTACAGAATCAGATATTAAGAGCACTCCAAGAATCAGCAGCTTCAGAATTGGCTTGTAGAATGACAGCTATGAATAATGCAAGTGATAATGCTAAAGAATTAGCAAATAATTTAAATCTCACTTACAATAAAGCTAGACAAGCTGCTATTACTCAAGAAATTCTAGAAGTAGTTGGCGGATCAGCTACATAATAAATTTATTAATTATCAATAATGCAATCAATATATTATGAATTGCCATTACCTGAAAGTATAAATGCAAAGGATTTAAGACCATTTATAATCGGTGAAATTTTAAAAAAAGGAGAAATAATTAGATGGTCAATTTACGATATTGTTATTACAGGCAATAAAAAAATACTAAAAATTAATGCTTTAGTCTTAAACTAAAACTTTTAATAATGTTGTTAGCAATGTAATGAGAACTACCCCAACTATCCTCGTAATACCAACAGGTATAGGATGTGAGATTGGCGGTTTTGCAGGTGATGCTCTTCCTGCCGCAAAACTACTTGCCTCAGCTTCAAGATGTTTAGTCACGCACCCGAATGTGATGAATGGAGGAACCCTCTCTGAAAAAAATGAAAGAATTTTTTATGTAGAAGGGTATAGTCTTGATAGATTTGCTAGAGCAGAAATTGGATTAAAAAAAGTAAATCAGCAAAAAATAGGGATAATTTTTGATAAGAATATTGAAAATGAAATACTTTTGAGGCACTTACAGGTAGCTGATGCATCTATAGCTACTTTAGGTATTGATATCGCTTCTTATGTGATAACTGATGAACCAGTAGGAATAGTAATAAGTAATGAGTTATCAGGATTGAGTAGTGGATATGTAAGAAATCCAGAGACATTAATTAAAGCAGGGAAAAGTTTAATTAATCAAGGAATTACTGCTATCGCAATAGTGACTAGGTTCCCAGATGAAATAGATATTGAGAATGTTAATCTTTATAGAGAAGGAAAAGGAATTGATGTTATTGCTGGAGTTGAGGCAGTAATCAGTCACCTTATCAGTAAATACTTGAAGGTTCCTTGTGCTCATGCACCAGCATTAGCTCCAATTGATTTGAAAGTTAATTTGGATCCCAGAGCTGCGGCAGAGGAAATAGGTTATACATTTTTACCTTCAGTTCTTATTGGTTTAAGTACTGCTCCAGATTTGATTGATTTACCAGATCTTGATAATAAGATTACACTTTTTCCTCATGAAATTGAGTCTATTGTTGTTCCTAGCGGAGCTCTTGGAGGTGAAGCAGTATTAGCATGTATGGAAAGAGACTTAAATATAATAGCGGTAAAAAATGATGGAGTTTTAAACGTTTCAAGTAAATGGTTTGATTATAACAAGCTCTTTAAAGTAGACAATTATCTAGAGGCAGCAGGTTTATTGATAGCTATTAGAGAAGGTATTAATTATAAATCTATTAAGAGGCCATTAAATTCAATTAAGAATTGTACCTGAAGAAATTAATTCAACTTATTTGATGGCAACTGGGATCCTCCAATCGTTCCCTAAAGATTGATTACTTAATTTTAAAATTGGGGGTGCTTGTTTTCTTTTAAACTCTGATTTTTTAATCAACATTATTATTCTTGAAATTAGATCATATTCATTTCCCTCTCTCTGAAGTTGTGATAAATCTTTTTTTTCTTCTATAAGTCCCTTTAGAATGCCATCTAGTTGCGTGTATGGAGGTAAGAAATCTGTATCTAGTTGGTTAGGACCTAATTCAGCACTTGGAGGTTTATTGCGAATTTTATCACCAATAATTTTATTATTTAATGGTAAATTATAAATTTTTCTTGATTGATTAGATAATTTACTATCAATCCAATTACATAACTTAAAGACCTTTGTTTTATATAAATCACCAATAACAGCTAATCCTCCATTCATGTCCCCATATAAAGTACAGTATCCGACTGCAAGTTCAGATTTGTTTCCAGTAGATAATAATAAGTGATTATTTTGATTAGCTAAAGCCATGAGTAAACTCCCTCTAATTCTGGATTGAATATTTTCGCATACAACACCTTCAATACCGAGATTTATTGAATCTTCTAAAGTTTCTTTGAAAGATTCAAAGAGATTTTCAATGGAAATTATATCAAAATTAATATTTAGTCTTTTAGCAAGTTCTTCTGCGTCGATTTTAGAATTAATGCTATTCCACTTGGAGGGCATTGCGATAGAAAAAACATTTTTTCTCCCTAATGCAGCTGCAGCTATAACTGCAACGAGTGCAGAGTCTATACCACCACTTAAACCAATTAATGCCGTCTTAAATCCGCATTTTTTTGCATAATCTTTGACTCCTAAAACTAAGGCATCAAAAATTGATTCAAGATCAGAAATATTCCTTTCATTAAGGGATATATTTTTTTGTTTATTCATATTCCAGCAATAAAAATCTTCTTTACATGAACTTAATTGCTTTATTTTCTCTCCGTCTCTATCAAGAATAAAACTACTACCATCAAAAATTAAGTCATCATTGCCTCCTATTTGATTCAAATAAATCATTTTTGTTTTAAGTGTATTACATGCATTATTTGCTATCTTTTGTCTATTTTTGAGTTTGCCAATAGTGAATGGAGAAGCAGATAAATTTATCAAACAATCTAGTTTTTTTGATTTAAAATCATTAACTGGGTCTCTTTTATGTATTCCTCTGCCTTCTATATTCTGATTAACCCATAAATCTTCGCATATTGTTATTCCTATTGTCCAAATTCTTGTATTTATATTTTTTTCTAATATAGAGATCTTATCACTTGATCTAAAATATCTTTTTTCATCAAAGACCTCATAGGTAGGTAAGATATTTTTCCTGGCTATAACCGACCATTTACCTTTTTCTATTAATGCAATTGAATTATATAAATTTGGGAAGAAATTATCATATATAGTCTCTGCAATACCAACAACTATGCTTAAATTTCCGAATTTATTTGCAATATCTATAGATAGTTTATTTAAGATTTTATCTTGTTTATTAATTAAGTTTCTGTTGAAAAGTAAATCTTTGGGAGGATAACCCCATAATGATAATTCAGGAGTAAGCACTAAGTCGGCAGAACTTTTAAATGCATCGAGTGAAATATTTATGATTTTTTCTGCATTCCCATCAAGATCTCCAACGATCGGATTGAATTGTGCAAGATATATTTTCATTATTTAATTCTCTTGTATAAACTATACAAATTATTTTTTTCAATTATGGGGATTAGGCATTGTGGTAATCCTGAATAATTTATATTACCCCTTATAATTGAACTTGAAATTTTTGGGATTTTAAACGAGGAAATACTGAATTTAGCATTAAGTTCTTTTAATGATTTTAGACTTTTTTCTTTAATTGGGTGATCTACTCTAGGGATAATAAAGAGATTAGCCTCTTTAAATAATTCATTAATATTTTTCCAAACTATAATTTCATCTAAAAGATCACTGCCAATTACGAAATCTATATCAATTAAATTATATTTTTTTTTACACTTCCTGATTGATGAAATTGCCCAAGGACTACTTAATTCTTGATCAAAAGATATTTTTGGATTATTAAAATCAATTATTAATGTTTTTAAAAGTAAGCTTCTAAAATATAAATCTTCTGAATGTTTTTTATATGGATTATCACTTGCATAAGAAATCACAAGTTTATAAATTTTTGATAATTCTTCAATAATTTTTTTATGACCATTGGAAGGAGGATCTGCACTTGTTCCAAATAATGCGACTTTTTGAATATTTCTTTTCAAGGTATAAAAATTGAATAATCTCTATTAAATTTTTGGCTATTTATAAAATATTTATTGGAACATAATATTTCTGGTTCTTTAAAAATAATTTGTTGAATATTTTTAAAAGGCTCTAAATTATTTATCATGCTGCTTTCAAGTATTTCTCTGGCAGCCAATTTACCGATGATTTTTGTTGTATAAAGAGCTATTGCTGCTTGAGCTATCGCGACTGGCCCGTATGGCATTAATGATAAGCCGCTAGTCAAAGGAGCAAATAATAAACTCATTTTTTTTATTAAATTAAAAGATGAATTAATACCAATTTGTGTAATTCCTAAAAATATATTATTGAAAGATAATGATTTAAGAAGTGACATTGCTGATTTACTTTTCATTTTGAATCCATATACCTTACTTAATTCATTTATCAAAAGTGTATCAAGAGTAGCACTCCCTGCTATATCTATAAAAATCATTGGATTTAACGCAACACTTGAAGCTTTCAAAGTCGCAAATTTTCCTATCAAAGTCTGAGCTTTTTGCTTTCTTTTCATTAACCTTTTCTCCTTAATATTATGAGCTAAATTATTAGCTAACTGATATGTATTATAAATAATTAAACTATAACCAATTCTGTTTAAAGTGATATTTAAGTAATTATAAATTTTGTTTTTATCAAATAAGTCGTTATCTTTAATTGAATAAGTAATTATTGGAATCTTACAATTTATTGGTAACTTTTTTCTTATATTTTCTTTTATAATTTTAATCTCTTCCTTTCCCCAAATATCAATTTTATTAATAATTATTATAAGATGCTTCCCTTGTTTTATCAGCCATAAAACTTTATCAAGCTCTTGTCTATTTAAGTCTCCTGAAGTTGCGAAGAGAATTAAGTCGAGAGTTCTAAGATGTTGTATTTCTTCCTTATTTTTATTTGGACTACAAATATCGAATCCTGGATAATCAAATAATTCAACTGAATTTATAAAATTGTTTTTTAAATTAAATTCTTTTGAATGAGCACTTTGTGAAGAGCCATTTAAAATACCAGTCTGAAAAAAATTTTCTTGCAAAATATTATTTGATATTGATGATTTCCCTACACCAGTTTTGCCGTAGACACCAATCCTGATAATTTTTTCTTTAAGCCTGAATAATTGTTGATTAAAATTAATAATTTCATTATTTAGTACACATTTCTCATAATTTGAAAGTTCTGTAGATTTCCACCAGTTTTGGAAAAGTGAATAACTTTCATCCAATTTTAATTGATGTGAATTCATTTCTTCCACCATCCCGCTAAGACAGAAAGTATGACTTCAGCTCCAATTAACCCCACAAAACCACCAAATTCATCTACAACTACTTTCACTCCTTTATTATCATTGTCAAATGTATTCAATAGCTTATCAATTTTTATCATTTCAGGAATATATTCAACAGGATCACATAATTCAGTAATTAAAGCAGATTTATTTTTTTTAATAATTGCTGTAAGTAATTTTTCTCTTTTTGCAACGCCTTGTATCTTATCAACTTTATCTCCAAGGACGACCCACCAGGGTGAAGTATTTGAGACTATTAATTCTGAGATATCTTCAAGAGTTTCGCAACCATTAATACTGGGAGCTGAAACTCTTGGGATCATAAGATCTTTAGCTTTTAGATCGTTAAGCTGGAAAACTTTTGAAATCATTGCTGCTTCATCAGCCTCTATTAACCCTTTTTGTGATCCTATTTTTGCCATTTGTCTAATATCTTTCTCATCACTTGATATCTCATTTTCTGCTGTTATGACAGGAAATAATTTTTCAATTAGGGTTAAAAAAGGTCTCATAAGACTATTCAACATTCTTAGTATCGGAACTGAAAGAATTGCTATCTGTAAAGAAAATCTTGTACCAATAGCTTTAGGCACTACTTCTCCAATTAAAACTACTAATACATAAAAACTTATTGAGAAGAGAGTCAGGCCTAAGCGATTATTTATTAATAAAGCTCCATAAAAACCTAAAACAAGGCTACCAATTATATTAAAACCATTATTAGTAATTGTAATTACAGTTAAGGTTCTCCCTAGATGTTTTCTCAATTTTAATAATTGATTAGCTGATCCTTTTGTTTTTTGTTTTGCGGCTAATTCTAAAATTCTCATTGAATTTACAGCTAAAAATGCCGCTTCTGCTCCAGAGCAACAAGCTGAACCTATTAAAATAATAAAAACAAGTGTGACTAGAATGAGAACGTTAGGCTCCATTACTTGGGGCAAAATTAATATTTATTATTCATTCTTCCATTTTTTATCTAAACACGCCAACCCAATAAGATATGAAGAAATTAGATAATCAAATTTTCCAAGATAGGAGAAAAAGTTTTTTATCGAAACTTGATGGTAAAGCAGCAATTATTCCTGGAGCAAAGCTTGTACAACATCATGCTGATTGCGAATATCCCTTTAGGCAAGAAAGTAATTTCTGGTATTTAACTGGTTTTGATGAGCCAGATGCAATAGCCCTATTTTTATCACATAAACCAATAGGAGAAAGATATATATTATTTGTCCATCCAAAAGATATAGAAAGTGAAGTTTGGAATGGATTTAGATGGGGTACTAATGGAGCAGAAAAGGTATTTAAAGCCGACAAATCTCATCCAATTAGTGATTTTGAGAAAGAGTTGCCCAATTATCTCATGGGGGCAGATGAAATAGTTTTTTCTGTTGGTAAATATCCTGAAATTGAACCAATAGTTTTAAATCTTTGGGCAAAGCAAATTGATAATTATTCAAGAATTGGGAGAGCCCCAAGGGCAATTCAACCTCCAGGGATATACTTAAATCAAATGAGACTGATTAAAAGTCAATATGAGATTGAAAGGATGAGAGAGGCTGCTCTGATCTCTGCAGAGGCTCATGAATTAGTAAGATTAAATATTGGCGGTAAAAATAATGAGAGGCAGATACAAGGGCTTCTAGAGGGCTTCTTCTTTGAAAAAGGGACAAGAGGCCCTGCGTACAATACAATTGCTGCTTCTGGAGATAATGCATGCGTTTTGCATTACACCGCTAATAATTCAGAATTAAAAAAAGGTGATTTACTTTTAGTTGATGCAGGATGTTCTCTCCCAGATTATTACAATGGAGATATTACTAGAACATTTCCTATCGGTGGAAAGTTCTCAGGGGAACAGAGAGCTATTTATGAAATTGTTCTTGAAGCACAAAAAAGAGCTATACAATCAGTCATTACAGGAGTAAGTTCTAGTGATATCCATAATGAAGCATTAAAAGTAATTATTGAAGGCTTGTTACAAATTAATTTGCTAAAGGGTGGTGTGGATGAAATTATTGAAAAATGCTTATACAAACATTTTTATATGCATAAGACAGGTCATTGGCTTGGGCTCGATGTACATGATGTTGGGGCTTATAGATTAGGAGATTATGAAGTCTTATTAGAGGATGGAATGATTTTAACTGTAGAGCCTGGAATTTATATTAGCGATAGGATCCCAATCCCAGAAGGGCAACCTGATATACCGGATAGATGGAAAGGAATTGGGATAAGGATCGAAGATGATGTATTAGTAAATGACCAATGTCCTGAGATTTTAAGTTCTATTGCCTGTAAAGAGATTTCTGATTTAGAGATATGAACTATTTGACTTATTAATGGCAAAGGATTTATTTTCTTAATTATTATTTAAATTTAAAAATGTCAGAAGAAAAGTCCTATGATTTGAGATTATCTCAAGCGCGTGCGTTGTCAGGACAATTAGGTTTGTTTGCTGAAGAAAATGAAATCCCTAAAGATCTTTGGGATAGGCTTGAGTCTGAAATTTACAATTATTATGAAGTTAGTTTAAATTGATGAAATTGATTGGTTCATCGTTAAGACTTTAAAAATTAATCTAAAAAATAATTAATACAAATTAAAGTTAGATTATCTTGCCAAAATTCGCCCATTAACTGATAAATTATAAGATATTAATTAATTTTTCAGATGACATCCGATAGTACAAATGAGAATATAGCTGATCAACAACAAAACAAAGGTGAAGCTCAAAAGTCAAAAAATTCTGTCCCAAATTCAGGAATGATGGGCGCCTCTGCTGTTCTTGCGGCAGCAACAATTGATGAAGATGGTGTCCCCACAGGCTATACTCCAAAACCAGACGAAGGGAGATTTATTATAAAAATTTTATGGTTACCAGATAATGTTGCATTAGCTGTTGATCAAATAGTAGGAGGTGGCCCCAGTCCATTAACTGCTTATTTCTTTTGGCCACGAGAAGATGCCTGGGAAAAATTAAAAACAGAATTAGAAAATAAAGGTTGGATAACAGATAATGAGAGAGTGGAAATTCTCAATAAAGCCACTGAAGTTATTAATTACTGGCAAGGTGAGGGAAAAACAAAGAAATTAGAGGAAGCAAAGCTCAAGTTCCCTGAAGTCACATTTTGCGGAACTGCGTAAAGACTAATTTTTAGATGCTTGTATTCTTGCTTGTGCTTTAGAAACTTCGTTAATAGCTTTTATCTTTTCTGAACTTTTTTCTGTACCTGATAACTTATTCAGTTCCTCTTGAGCCTTATTTAAAGCTATCTCAGCGTTTTGAGTATCAATTTGAGAACCTATCTCTGCACTATTTACTAAGACAGTCACTTCATCAGACTCAATTTCTGCAAATCCACCCATTAAAGCTATAGAAACCCATTTAGAGTTAATCCTAAGCCTCAGTACTCCAATATCTATTGCCGTAACAAGAGATATATGGCCTGGGAGGACACCTAATTGCCCTGTAGTACTTGGAAGTATAACTTCTTCCGCTTCTCCTTCAAAAACATTTTGGTTAGGAGCTAAAACTTTTAATGAGATAGTCATTAGTTCTTTGATTAAATAATTTTTCTAAATATAGAATTGTTAATTCTCTGATTTTAATTTTTCTGCCTTAGCTTTCACTTCATCTATATTTCCTACCAAATAAAATGCTTGTTCAGGAAGATCATCTAATTCTCCAGAAAGGATCATATTGAATCCTGCGATTGTATCCTCTAATTTCACATATTTCCCTGACATGCCAGTAAAAATTTCTGCTACGAAGAAAGGCTGAGATAAAAACTTTTCAATTTTTCTTGCTCTATCCACAGTTAGTCTATCTTCTTCAGATAATTCATCCAGTCCCAAAATAGCAATGATATCTTGTAGTTCCTTGTATCTTTGTAAGGTTGATTGAACAGCACGAGCTGTTTTGTAATGCTCATCACCTACAACTGAAGGCTGCAGCATTGTACTGGTTGAATCGAGTGGATCAACGGCAGGATAGATCCCTTTGGCAGCTAAAGCTCTTGCTAATACGGTAGTTGCGTCTAGATGAGCAAAAGTAGTTGCAGGAGCAGGATCTGTTAAGTCATCTGCAGGAACATAAACTGCTTGTATTGAGGTAATTGAACCTTCTAGTGTTGATGTAATTCTCTCTTGTAATTCTCCAACGTCTGTTCCTAGGGTTGGTTGATAGCCAACGGCGGAAGGCATTCTTCCTAATAAAGCTGAAACTTCAGAACCTGCTTGAACAAATCTAAAAATATTATCAACAAAAAGTAACACATCTTGTTTGTTGACATCTCTAAAGTGTTCAGCCATGGTTAATGCAGATAAACCTACACGCATTCTTGCTCCAGGTGGCTCATTCATTTGTCCAAAGCACAAAGCAACTTTTGATTGAGTCAAATCATCTGCGTTTATTACTCCAGACTCTTTGAATTCTTCGTATAAGTCGTTACCTTCTCTAGTCCTTTCACCTACACCACCAAATACTGATACTCCTCCATGTTCTTTCGCAATGTTATTGATTAATTCTTGGATTAAAACTGTTTTACCTACTCCCGCCCCTCCAAATAGGCCAACTTTTCCTCCTTGCCTATATGGTGCTAATAAATCAATAACTTTAATTCCAGTTTCAAAAACTTTTGGTTTTGTTTCTAAGTCAGTTAATTTTGGAGCTGATCTATGAATTGGAGATGTAGTGTTAGTTTGAACAGGGCCTTGCTCATCTACAGGTTCACCCAACACATTAAATATTCTTCCTAATGTTGCTTCACCCACTGGTACTGATATAGGAGCTCCAGTATCAACTGCCTCCATACCTCTCACTAATCCATCAGTTCCACTCATTGCTACAGCCCTCACCCTATGATCACCTAATAACTGCTGTACTTCTGCTGTGAGAGCAATATCTTGTCCAGCAGGATTTTTACCCTCAATACGAAGGGCATTTAATATTTTAGGTAACTTCCCTGCAGGAAATTCTACGTCTAAAACAGGACCTATCACTTGGCGAACTACGCCTTTTGTTGGGTTTGATGTTGATGGAGTTGCGACCATTTTCTATTAACTTGGTGATGATTAGCTGATTTTATACAACTATTAATCCGAAAATAATACCATCCCGAGGGTATATCCGTTAACTGGGTTCGGCCAACCGCACAGTCAAAGAGTGGTTGAATTGATACTCAGCAGATTATGTTGTTGTTCATACGGACTGAGTATTGCTCTTTCCAAATTTTTGACGCTTTAGCGTCCTATTTACGTCCCTGCATTAATTTATGGCAGCTGTTTCACTAACAGTCTCTACAGTAAAACCACTGGGAGATCGCATTTTTATCAAAGTTTCCGAATCTGAGGAAAAAACTGCTGGAGGCATCCTTTTGCCCGATTCAGCGAAAGAAAAACCACAAGTAGGAGAAGTCGCTCAGGTAGGCCCTGGGAAACTTAATGATGATGGTTCACGACAAACTCCTGAAGTGAGTATTGGCGATAAAGTTCTTTACAGCAAATATGCTGGAACCGACATCAAATTGGGAGGAGATGAATACGTCTTACTTTCAGAAAAAGATATTTTGGCTGTTGTAAGCTAAATTATTTGTTTCAAAAATTATTAAAACTTATTATTAAATTATTTGCCTACTATGGCTAAAAGAATTATCTACAACGAGCAGGCTAGAAGAGCTCTAGAGCGAGGCATTGATATCCTCGCCGAATCGGTAGCCGTTACGCTTGGACCTAAGGGAAGGAATGTTGTCTTAGAAAAAAAATTTGGTGCTCCACAAATTATTAATGATGGAGTAACCATTGCTAAAGAAATTGAACTTGAAGACCACATTGAAAATACTGGGGTCGCTTTAATTAGACAAGCGGCCTCAAAAACAAATGATGCTGCTGGTGACGGTACAACTACTGCAACAGTTCTTGCTCATGCTATGGTCAAAGCTGGCCTTAAAAATGTAGCTGCTGGAGCAAATGCAATTACCTTAAAAAAAGGTATTGATAAAGCAACTGAATTTTTAGTTGGAAAAATACAAGACAACTCAAAACCTATTAGTGATAGTAATGCAATTGCTCAATGCGGAACTATTGCGGCAGGTAATGATGAAGAAGTTGGTCAAATGATTGCCAACGCAATGGATAAAGTTGGAAAAGAAGGTGTAATCTCTCTTGAAGAGGGTAAGTCAATGACAACTGAGCTTGAAGTTACAGAGGGTATGCGCTTTGATAAAGGATATATTTCTCCTTATTTTGCTACAGATACCGAAAGGATGGAAGCAGTTTTAGATGAACCTTACATTCTTTTGACTGATAAAAAAATTGCTTTAGTTCAAGATCTTGTACCAGTGTTAGAGCAAATTGCTAAAACTGGAAAGCCTCTAGTTATAATTGCTGAAGATATTGAAAAAGAAGCTTTAGCAACTCTTGTTGTTAACAGATTAAGAGGAGTTTTAAATGTTGCAGCGGTAAAAGCTCCCGGATTCGGTGATAGAAGGAAGGCAATGCTCGAAGACATGGCTGTTTTAACTAATGGTCAATTGATTACTGAGGATGCAGGACTCAAGTTAGAGAATGCAACTTTAGAAATGTTAGGTACTGGTAGAAGAATTACCATTAATAAAGAAACCACTACTATCGTTGCTGAAGGTAATGAAAAAGCTGTTACTGCAAGATGTGATCAGATCAAAAAACAAATGGATGAAACTGATTCATCATATGACAAAGAAAAACTTCAAGAACGATTAGCAAAGCTGGCTGGTGGAGTTGCAGTTATTAAAGTTGGAGCAGCCACAGAAACTGAGATGAAGGATAAAAAACTACGATTAGAGGATGCTATTAACGCGACAAAAGCTGCCGTTGAAGAGGGTATAGTTCCTGGCGGAGGAACTACCTTAGCTCACCTTGCTCCAATATTAAAGGATTGGGCGGAAAAATCACTCTCTGGAGAAGAGCTCATAGGAGCAAATATCGTTGAGGCTGCACTCACTGCTCCTCTTATGAGAATTGCAGAGAATGCTGGTGCTAATGGTGCTGTAATAGCTGAAAATGTAAAATCTAAGCCTTTTAATGATGGATTTAATGCTGCTACTGGTGAATATGTTGATATGTCATCAGCAGGGATAGTGGATCCTGCAAAGGTAACTCGTTCAGGTTTACAAAATGCCGCTTCGATTGCCGGAATGGTTCTTACAACTGAGTGTATAGTGGCTGATTTACCTGAGAAGAAAGAGTCTGCTTCACCCGCAGGTGCACCAGGTATGGGAGGAGATTTTGATTACTAATTAAGTTTACTTTTTAAATTTAATGCTTAAAAGGGAGTAAAATTACTCCCTTTTTTTATTTATTTTGATCAACAATTAAATCCAACCAGCACTTAAAACAACTGCAAGTAATAAAAATATTATTAAGACTGTCCATGTGGCTTTGTTTAGAGAAGCTTCTGCGCTGCTTGCACTAGTAAACATCGAACT
>Ga0209433_10000318_pt1 | contig 14687 bp, 11 predicted proteins | sample METZYME_5_50m_FD_187552 | JGI IMG/M metagenome (GOLD analysis project Ga0209433, IMG submission 187552) | Marine microbial communities from oxygen minimum zone in mesopelagic equatorial Pacific - METZYME_5_50m (SPAdes) (version 2) | ecosystem: Environmental > Aquatic > Marine > Oceanic | place...
AAATCTATCAATAAGCTTGAAGAGCAGATGTATAAGTATGCAAATCAAACTGAGTTTGAAAAGGCTGCTTATTGTAGAGATAAAATTAAAGAACTTAAAAGAAAGTTAATAGAAGTCTAGATTGCTAATGTTTGAGTAAAGTTTTTATCCTATAATTGCATTAAGGTTTTTTTAATCTTTAATAAGTGTCAAATTTAAAAATTAATATCTTCTCTGGGGGAAATGCCTTTTCTTCTGCAACTGCCGCCAAGCTTACCGACGAATTCAATTTTTCAAATAATTCTAAAGCGACTGTTGAATGCATAGAAGTTTTCTTAGTTAGTGCAGAGGACTCTTGTAATGAGCTTGATAGATGTAAAAGAATTCTTGGCTGCGAGGAGCTAGCTAAAGAATTTGATTTTTTTGTAGGACCTAGAAGATCAACCATTAGTCCTTGGTCTTCAAAAACTGAAGATATTTTTAAAAATGTTGGGATTGTTGGAATATCCAGAATTGAGAGGTTTTATGGCTTTAAGATTTCTAACCTAAAACCTAATTCAAATCTTGACCTTTCCTCGGTCTTTGATCGCATGACTCAATCTATTTACCCAACAACTGAAGTGTTAGCAGAATTTTTCTTTGAGTTAGACAAAAGAAGTCTTGGTGAGATTGATATTATTTCTGGTGGAAAAAAAGCTCTTGAGGATGCAAATACGAAATATGGTTTTGCAATTTCAAATGATGAAATTGATTATCTCTTAGATTTTTATAATTCGATTAATAGGAATCCTACTGATGCTGAACTCATGATGTTCTCACAAGCAAACTCAGAACATTGCAGGCATAAGATCTTTAACACCAACTGGAAAGTGGACGGCGAAGAAAAAGAAGATTCTTTATTTCAGCTTATTAAAAAGACCAGTAAAGAATCGCCAAAAAGTATTATTTCTGCCTATAAGGATAATGCAGCCATTGTTGAAGGAGTCAACACTAAAAGGCTTTCAGTAAATGATGATCAAACTTATGAGCTAATTCAAGAAAAGATTAATTCAACTATTAAGGTAGAAACTCATAATCACCCGACCGCAATCTCACCGTTTCCTGGAGCGTCCACAGGATCAGGTGGAGAAATAAGAGATGAGGGTGCAACTGGAATGGGAGCAAAGCCAAAGGTTGGCTTGGTTGGGTTTAATGTTTCTAACTTGAGACTACCTGACTTTATTCGCCCTTGGGAGGATGATGAGAATAAACCAGAAAGGATTGCTTCGCCTCTTGAAATAATGATTGATGCACCTCTTGGAGGCGCAGCATTTAATAATGAATTTGGTCGTCCATCAATATTAGGTTACTTCAGAAGTTTTGAAACTTCTTTCAAGGATTCAACAGCATATGGTTATCACAAACCAATAATGCTAGCAGGTGGAATCGGAGAGATTATTGATAGGAATAATTTTAAAAAACAAATTAGTGAGGACTATTTAGTAATTGTTTTAGGTGGTCCATCAATGTTAATTGGCCTTGGAGGTGGTGCTGCATCATCGATGGCATCAGGACAAAGTGATGAGGATTTAGATTTTGCTTCAGTACAAAGAGATAACGCAGAAATGGAAAGACGATGCCAAGAAGTAATTAATACTTGTAATAATAAAAGTCCCAGCATCATAGAGTTTATACATGATGTTGGTGCAGGCGGCCTTTCAAATGCAATACCAGAACTAGCTAAAGATAGTAAGCTGGGAGTTTGTATAAATCTTAAAGACATTCCATGCGCAGATCTCTCAATGTCACCAATGGAAATCTGGTCAAATGAATCGCAGGAAAGATATGTTTTAAGTATTAATTCTGATAATGAAGAACTATTTACAGAAATTTGTGAGAGAGAACGTTGTCCTTTTGCAGTAGTAGGAAAAACAATAGCTGAAAAATATGTAAAACTTTTTGATGAAAGTGCTAATAACTATCCAGTGGATGTCCCCCTATCTATGTTGTTTGGCGAACTGCCACTTGAAAAGAAAGTCGTTAAAGAAGAAAAAAATGTTTTTAGTGTTGAAGAAAAGATAGCAATAAATGCAGATAATGATTTAGATATTTCAGAGCTTGATCCAAAAGCAAAAGAGTCTGTTAGAAAACATATTGAGAAAAGTGCAGAAAATGTTCTTAGTCATCCCACGGTTGGCTCAAAATCATTTTTAATTACCATCGGTGATAGATCAGTTGGAGGAATGGTTGCAAGAGATCAATTTGTTGGAAAGTGGCAAGTGCCTACATCGAACTATGCTATGTCCTTGAGATCTTTTGATGATGTTTGTGGAGAAGTCATAAGTATTGGAGAGAGACCAGCTTTATCTATTCATAATGCAGCTGCCTCAATGCGAATGGCAGTAGCCGAAGCTGTAACCAACATGATGTCAGTTCCAATTGAATCTATTTCTTTGATAAGAGCATCAGCTAACTGGATGGCAGCATGTGGAGAAAATATTGAAGATTTAAATCTTAGAAAAGGAGTGGAAGCGTTATCAAACTTTTGTATTGATCTTGGAATAGCAATTCCTGTTGGTAAAGATTCTTTGTCCATGAAAACGACTTGGGAAAAAGATCAAACAAACTTCACCGTTAAAAGTCCAATGACTGGAATCATTTCAGCTATGGCACCCGTCAAAGATGTAAGAGCATCAATAACTACAGAGTATAAAAACTTAGAAGATCCATGCTTAGTTTTAGTAAAACCTAATAATTTTTTTAGATTGAATGGATCAATTTATCAAGATATTTTTGAAACCTCATTTACTGATACACCAGATATTTCATCCGAAGAGCTGTTAAATTTGTTTAATTTTATTCAAGAGGGAATAAATAAAAAAAATATTCATGCGCTTCATGATATTTCTGATGGAGGGATACTTACCACCTTATCTGAACTTTGCTTTACAAATAAAATAGGATGTTCGATTTCACTGGATAATAATTTTCAGGTTTCACCAGAGCAATTCTTATTTTCTGAAGAGATCGGAGTAATTATCCAAATAAATGAATCTAAATTAAAAGAATTAAAGCAATCAGCTTATTCTAAAAACCTTATATTCCAGTATTTAGGAAAAATAGGCGGAAGTAACTTTGATATTCTTGATAAAAATAAGGATAAATTATTCTCAGGAGACATTGCAGAGCTAGAGCAGGCTTGGTCTCAGGTCTCATATCGCATTAAATCAATAAGAGACAATAAAGATGATGCAAAGTCGGAGTTTGATCTTATTTCAAAGACCTCAAATACTGGATTATTTGCAAATGATTCCTTTAAGCAACCTAAAAAAGCTCTAAAAATACTTAATTTCCTCAAAAATAAGCCAAAAGTTGCAATTTTAAGAGAGCAGGGTGTAAATGGACAAAATGAAATGGCAGCTGCATTCATAAAAGCAGGTTTTGAAGCACATGATATTCATATGCAGGATCTGTTAGAGCAGAAAAAAGATTTAAATCAATTTAGTGGCCTAGCTGTTTGTGGAGGATTTTCATACGGCGATGTTTTAGGCGCAGGAAAAGGTTGGTCTAGCACAATCAATTTTAGTGACAGCATTCAAGAAAAATTTCTAAAATTCTTTGAGGATGAACAAAAATTCACACTTGGTGTTTGTAATGGATGCCAAATGCTTTCCTCCATTAAAGAAATAATTCCTGGAACAGACTCTTGGCCAAGTTTTCAAAAGAATCATTCAGATCAATTTGAAGCAAGACTGAGCCAAGTAAAAATTCTTAAATCAAAATCTGTGCTGCTAAATGATATGGAAGACTGGTCACTACCAATTATTGTTTCGCATGGAGAGGGCAGAGCATGTTTTGAAAGTAAAGACGAAATAAATAAACTTTTTGATTCAGAAAAGATCTGTATGACTTTCGTTGATTCGTCTGGATATCAAACTGAACAATATCCATTGAACCCAAATAAATCACCTTCAGGAATTACAGGAATTACAAATGATAATGGAAACATAACAATCATGATGCCTCATCCTGAGAGAGTTTTTCGTTCCCACCAATTTTCATGGAAACCATTATCTTGGGGAGAATTTTCTCCTTGGATGCAGATCTTTATTAATGCTAAAAAGTTTGTAAGTTAACTCAGTAATATCTCTTCTTCGCGGAATTCAAAATTGCCTTTCTTTGAATCCTCAACGAAATATTTTAGGGTCATTGAGACTGTTGGGAAAGCTAATTCATCCCATGGGATTTCTGATATTTCAACTAGTTTTACTTCACTACTTTCATTAGTTGGTCCAAAGGAATCAGAAAGAAGTTCAGCAAGATAAAAAACGTGTATCTGACTGATATGCGGAAGACTTATTATAGTATATGGCTTAATTATTTCAGCCTTAGCTTGAGTTTCTTCCAATGTTTCTCTTAATGCACCAGCTTGCATCGTTTCTGCATTTTCAAGAAAGCCTGCTGGCAAGGTCCACTTATCTTTACGCGGGTGAATACTTCTTTTAGCAATTAATATTTTATTATCAAATGTTGATAATGTGCCTACAACTAGATTTGGATTTGTATAAAAAATTGTTTCGCATTCATTGCAAAAGTATCGCTTGCGATTATCATCTTCAGGAATTTTAAATTCTAAATTTGAGCTTCCACAATTTGAACAATACTTCACAACTTAACCAATATTTTTTCTAAAAAAAGTTAAACTATCTTAAATGATTTCTTCTATAAAAGATAAATTAAATAATATTAATTATGACGCCACTACTGGAAACAGAAAAGCTGGCGTTATGATTTTATTATCAAAAATTAGTGACAAAAATTTTTCCATTAAATTTACGTTGAGATCATCGAAAATGAAAACTCATGCAGGCGAAGTTAGTTTTCCTGGTGGAATGATGGAAGAGGTTGATCAAGATATTTTTCAAACTGCTCTTAGAGAGTGTGAAGAAGAAATTAATCTCAAATCCAAAAATTTAGAGATTCTTGGAAAAATGGATTATTTTATTTCGAGACACAAAGTAGAAGTTCATCCAGTTGTTGGATTTTTAGAAACTAATCAAACCTTTAAATCAAATTATGAGATAGATGAAATATTTGATGTTCCTATTTCATATTTACTTGATGAAAAAAATATTATTTGGCAAGAATTAGAAAGAGACGGAATTAAGTTCAAATCACCTTCATGGAGTTATAATGGATTTAAAATTTGGGGACTTACTGCAATGATCACAGCAATTTTTGTTAATGATTATTTTGATGCAGGAATAACATTGGACTGGAAGCGATGATTTACGAACTTGATGGCAAAAAACCTAAAATGCGGGACGAAAATTACTGGATTGCTAGTAATGCTACCGTAATTGGTGATGTTTTCTTAGATACTGATGCAAGTATTTGGTTCAATTGCGTAGTTAGAGGAGACAATGAGCCTATTTCCATAGGAAAAGGGTCAAATATTCAAGAGGGTTCTATTATTCATACTGATCCTGGTTTTAAATGCACAATTGGTAGCAATGTTACCGTAGGGCATATGGCTATGCTTCATGGATGTGAAATTGGCGATGGCTCCCTGATTGGTATTAATTCAGTCATTTTAAATGGTGCAAAAATAGGTAAAAACTGCATAATTGGTGCCAAAGCTTTAATTACTGAGAATGCTGTAATCCCTGATGGTTCAATGGTTATGGGTATTCCAGCAAAAATAAAAAGAGATTTATCGGAGGAAGAACAACAACTACCAACTCTGAACTCGAAATTTTATGTTGAAAATTATAAAAGATATAAAAAAGGAGATTTTTAAATGTCATATGCAATAGTTACAGGGGCTTCAGCGGGAATTGGAAAAGAAATCGCAATACAGCTTGCTGAAAGAGGTCACGATATTATTTTGACTGCTAGAAGAGAAAATAGATTACAAGAACTAGCTTCAGATATTAGAAGTAGGTATCAGGTGAATGTTGATTACATCACAGCTGATTTAGCTGAAGTTGATGCACCAGATCAAATTCATGAATTTTGTAAGAATAATAATTATGACGTAGAAATTCTTATCAATAATGCAGGTTATGGGTTGCCAAAACCGTTTCATGAAGTTCCTATGGAAGATGAAGAAAAAAGTCTCAGAGTGCTAGCAATATCCGTAATTGCTCTAACAAAGAAGTTTGTTCCCGATCTTCTAGCAAGGGGCGGCGGAAAAGTTATGATTGTCTCTTCAGTGGCATCTTTTGCTCCACCATCCGCTATCCAAACACTCTATGGGCCGATTAAAACATTTATGAATCGATTTAGTGATTCTATAAATATAAATTATAAACGTAAGGGAATTTCTTCAACTTCTGTTTGTCCTGGTTATACAGTTACTGAATTTCATTCTGCATCAGGCACTCAAGAGCAAATGGATAAAGTTCCTGCATTTATGAAATTAACTGCTGAGAGAGTAGCTAGAGAAGGCCTTGATGCAATGTTTGCTGGCAAGCGTCTTTCTATCCCAAGTAAGAGATATAAAGTATTAGTCTTTCTTATGACATATTTTTCATTTTTAATTAATATTTTTAGTAATGCACTTACAGGTGGCAGATACGAAAAAAAATGAATACCAATGAGATAAGAGAAGCATTTCTAGAATTCTTTAAAAGCAAGGATCATAGCGTTGTTTCTTCAAGTTCTCTCGTACCCAACAATGATGACACTTTGCTTTTTACTAACGCGGGTATGGTTCAGTTTAAAGATGTCTTTTTAGGTCAAGAAAAACTTAAATATTCCAGAGCCACTACTTCCCAAAAATGTATTCGTGCTGGAGGGAAGCATAATGATCTTGAAAATGTAGGCTATACACTACGCCATCATACTTTTTTTGAAATGCTTGGAAACTTTAGCTTTGGTGATTATTTTAAAGAGGAGGCTATAGTTTTTGCATGGGAGTTTTTAACTGATGTTCTCAAACTAGATAAAGATAAATTATGGATTACAGTTTATAAAGATGATGACGAGGCAAAAGAAATTTGGATAAATAAGATTGGCATTGATCCGGAGAGAATTGCAAAGCTTGGAGATAAAGACAATTTTTGGTCAATGGCTGAAACTGGTCCATGTGGCCCTTGCTCAGAGATATTTTTTGATCATGGAGATAAGTATCAAGGAACTCCGCCAGGGGAAGATGGAGATGAGGGCGATAGGTTTGTAGAGATATGGAACTTAGTGTTTATGCAATTCAATCGAGATTCAGATGGCGTGCTGCACGATCTACCAAAACCATCAGTTGATACTGGAATGGGATTAGAAAGAATTGCTGCTGTAATGCAAGGAGTAGGATCAAACTATGAAACTGATATCTTTTCAAATCTAATTGTAGAATCTGAGAAAATGCTTGGAAATGCTGGAGATGTATCCCACAAAGTAATTGCTGATCACCTTAGATCATCATGTTTCTTGATTTCAGATGATATTTTTCCTTCCAACGAAGGCAGAGGCTATGTTCTCAGAAGAATCTTAAGGAGAGCTATCAGGCACGGCTACAAAATCGGAGCAGATAAGCCTTTTATGCATAAGTTAGTTAAAACTTTTGTTCACGCTATGGAGAATGCCTATCCGCAACTAAAAAATGACGAAGGAAGGATTGAAAAACTTATCAAAAATGAAGAGACTCAGTTTTTACAAACTCTTGATAAAGGTATTCAAATTTTGGACTCCACCCTTGAAGCAGGGAATAAAGAAATTATTTCAGGTGATTTAGCCTTTAAGCTTCATGATACTTATGGTTTTCCATTCGATCTGACGGCCGACATTGCAAGAGAAAAAGGAATTGATATCGATGAAAAAGGATTCAAGAAGAATATGCAATCCCAACAACAAATGTCAAAAGCATCAAGTTCGTTTGTATCAAAGATACCCACTGCAGAAGATATCAAGGAAACAGATTTTATAGGTTATGAACATCTATCTTCAGACTCCAATGTAATAGCAATTTGGAATAAGAATGAAAAAGTTGAGCTTGCTAATGAGCAACAGGAGTACTTTATAGCACTTAATCAGACTTCAATTTATGCAGAGTCTGGTGGACAAGTTGGTGATAGAGGTATTTTTAAATCTAAAAATGCTGAGGGCAGTATTTTAGATTGCAAAAAATCTGGAAAAGTTTTTATGCACCTTATAAAGTTAGATAAAGGAAGCTTAAAAATTGATGATAAAATTGAAGTGAACGTGAATAAAGAAAAAAGAGAGAAAACTGAAGCTCATCATTCTGCAACCCATTTAGTTCATGCTGCTCTAAAAAGGGTGCTCGGAGATCATGTTAAGCAAAAGGGTTCGCTTGTTGATGAGCATAAACTTAGATTTGATTTCTCTCACGATGAATCTTTATCTGACGAAGAGATATCCAAAATTGAAAATTTAGTAAATCAAGAAATACTAAAGAACTCAGCTGTTATTACCAAAATAATGGATTTAGAAGATGCTAAGAATTCAGGTGCAGAGTCTTTATTTGGCGAGAAATATGAAGATCAGGTAAGGGTCTTATCAATTGGTGAAGATGACTTTTCTCTTGAGCTTTGTGGCGGAACACATATTGCAAGGACAGGTGATCTGGGTATATTCATCATAACCAGTCAAAGCAGTGTTGCCTCTGGCATCAGAAGAATAGAAGCATTGTCTGGACCAAAAGCACAAGAGTATTTAGCTAACCTTAAGAATCAAACTATACAACTCCAAAAGTTATTAAATGCACCAGCTGAAGAAATTGAAGAAAAAGTAAGCAAGCTTTTAAAGGAAAATAAAAATCTAAAAAAAGGAGGAAAAAAGCAAACAGTTGCATCCATAAAAGCATCTAATTCATTTGATGTTGATGATTTTAAATTAGTTGTTGAGGAAGCTGAATCAGATGATATTAAAGAGTTGCGACCTATGCTTGATGAGAGAACAAAAAATGGGGAAAACTCTATATTTATTTTACTAAGCTCAAAAAAAGATACATTGACAATTCTTTGTTCTTTAACAAAAAACCTACAATCTCGAATTTCAGCCAAAGATATTATCAATAAATTAACCTCAGTCATTGATGGAAAGGGTGGAGGCAGAACTGAATTTGCCCAGGGCGCAGGTAAGCCAAAAGATAAAGACAAATTTGTATCAGATATTCCCAATATTATTAAATCACTTTTATAAATAATGTATGACTTAGTCCTAAAAAATTGTAATGTCGTCAACGAAAATGTTGAATCTCAAGTAGATATTGCAATTAAAAATGAAAGAATTGAAAAGATTGCTGCACAAATAGATTCTGAAGCTGCAAGGGAATTAGATTTATCTGGAAAGCTAGTAATACCAGGACTTATTGATGATCAAGTTCATTTCAGGGAACCAGGATTAACGCACAAAGGTGAAATTGCTACTGAATCAAAAGCTGCATTGGCCGGAGGTGTTACCAGTTATTTTGAAATGCCCAATGTAAATCCAAATACCTCAACTATTGAGAATTTAGAGAAAAAATTTGAAATGGCATCTACAAAGTCTGTTGGTAACTATTCCTTTTATCTTGGTGCAACTAACGACAACATTGAAGAAATTAAGAAACATGATCCAAAAACTTCGTGTGGCCTAAAAATATTTATGGGAGCATCTACTGGAGATTTATTGGTAGATAAGTATGAATCTCTCGAAGCAATTTTTGAACATTGTCCTACCAATATTGTTACTCATTGTGAAGATCCTAAAAGATTAGTAGAAAATGAAAAGCTGTACCATGAAAAATATGGCGATAAGCTTGAAGCTGCACATCATGCAGTGATTAGAGATGTAGAATGTTGCTATTTATCAAGCTCGTTAGCTGTAGGCTTAGCAAAAAGATTTGGCTCTAACCTACATGTTCTTCATTTAACAACAGCAAAAGAAATGGAGTTATTTACATCTGACGCAATAGAAAATAAACATATTACTGCCGAGGGATGTGTTCATCATCTTACATTCAGTGATAAGGATTATGCGGAGCTAGGAAATTTTATTGTTTGTAATCCTGCTATTAAAACAGAGCAAGATAGATTAGCTTTAATAGAAGCAGTAAAAAATAACAAAATTGATATTTTTGCAACCGACCATGCCCCTCATACTTTTGATGAAAAAAATCAAAAATATCCAAATATTCCTGCTGGGTTGCCATTAGTTCAACATTCATTACAGATGTTTTTAGAGTTTTATTTTGATGGTATCTTCTCGCTAGAATTAATTGTTGAAAAATCAAGTCATAACGTTGCAAAAAGATTCAATATTAAAGATAGAGGATTCATAAGAGAGGGCTACTATGCAGATATTGCATGCGTTGATATGGATAAGCCTTATACAGTTAGTAAAGACAATATCTTGCATAAGTGCGGATGGTCTCCCATTGAAAATAGAACTCTTCGTTCGTCAATTTATGCAACAATTCTTAATGGAAATATTGCCTTCAAAGACGGACATTTTTCAGAGTCCTTAAAGTTTGGTCATAGACTGGAATTCGATTATTAGAATCGTTAAGCATCATAAAATTGTCTGTATAATAAAAAATTCGGAGAGTTGGCTGAGTGGTCGAAAGCGCCTCCCTGCTAAGGAGGTATACGGGTAACTGTATCGAGGGTTCGAATCCCTCACTCTCCGCCATTTTGGAGGAAATATGAATGATAATGAAATGATAAATGATTGTATTCAGTTATATTTTGATGGATGTTATGAATCAGATCCTGAAAAAATTAAAGCTTCTTTTAACCCCAATGCTTCAATAACAGGATATCTACCGGATGGATTTCATGAAATGAGTGTTGAAGATTTTGCAGGTTTTGTTGCCTCACAACAACCATCTCCAATGGAAAATAATGATGAAAAGATGCTTGAAATAGTGTCGTGTGAAATCTTTGGAAACACTGCAGCAGTTAAAGTAAGAGAAGCATATCTTGGAATGATTTTTCTGGACTGTTTATCTTTTTTAAAGAAAGATGGTGAGTGGAGAATTTATACAAAGCTTTTTCATGTAGAATCTTAAAAGTAAATTAATTTGGTTGAGATTTTTTAGGAGACTTTTATGAAAAAATTTTTATTAATATCCTTTGCTTCATTGATTTTTGTTAGTTGCTCTATGGAGCAGACTACTGTAAATCCAGAAGGGTATGATGGAGAATCAATTTTTGTTGAATTTATGCCATGTCAAGCTGGTCCAGACTATTCAGTTGAGAACATGCAAGAAATGATAGGCGAATGGCGAAGTTTGCTTACCGCTGATGAGTTAAGAGGTGCTTGGGGTTATGCACCTGCTTCAGAATCAAATGCATTTGGTAACACAGGTTGGTGGGAGCTAAATTGGTCTTCACAAGATGCCGCGAATACTGCTTGGTCCCAGTGGGGCTCTAATGCAGAAGCTTTAGCATGGACTGAAAAGTATGAGAGTGTTCTTTCCTGCGACGAAGAGGGAAGAAATTCTTTAGATGCAATTTTTCCTGTAGAGTCTAATCACTTTGGGACTCTTCCTGAAAGTGGTTATTTCTATAGCGAATTTTATCACTGCTTTTATAACGAAGGATCTTCAAAAGATGATGCTGTAGCATTTTTACCCAAGTATACGGCTGAAGTTTATGCAAACAGCGATGGGTTTCAAGGAACATCTTTTCACTTTGGTAATTATTTTGCACAACTTAATGAAGATGGCTCACATACTGAGGAAGGCATAGACTTTTTATGGGCAAGTTTCACTAATAGTGAAGCATCGATGGTTCAAACAACTGAAGTTTTTGAATCTAATATGAGGTCTATTCTGTTTCCTCAATTTAGTGAATTTGCAACTTGTCGTGATGATGTTGTAGATGTCTACCATGGATGGACTTTCTACAATAGTGAGCAAAAAGATTTTATGCCAGATTTTTCAAGTTATTAAAAAAACTCGTTTTTTGTATAAAAAAGTCACCATTTGGTGACTTTTTTTTGTAATATAAATTTTTATAAATTTTTCGGAGAAATTATGAATTTAACTACAAAAGGTTTGTTATCTGTTTTTGCATTTATTTTTATTGCTAGTTGTTCAGACTCAATGGATGAGGCTGAAGTTCAACAAACAGTTTTTTTTAATCAATTCATTTCTTGTACTGCTGGTCCTGATTATTCAGAAGAGAACATGAGACAATATGTCGCTGATTGGAATGAATTAGTTGCTGTTTATGACCAAATGGTTTGGGCCGGAGGTTTAGCTCCAGCAAGTGGTCAGCAGAATGGCTGGTGGGAATTACAGTGGACTTCAAAGGAAGCCTCAGATGCTGCATGGGAATCTTGGTTATCAAGAGAAGATGCTCAAGAATGGGATCAGGCAACCAACAATGTTTTAGATTGTGATAATACCCAAGTTTTTGATCATGAGTTTCATCTTGGAGATCCTGAGAGTGGAATGGATTGGAAATCTTACGCGACACAATCACAAGCTTGCAGATTCATTAATGATGCTTCAAAGTCTGATTTGATGGCTGATATGGTACTTTTTGATGAATGGCTTGATAAGCATAAAACTGATGACCCTTACACATATGGAGTATATCTTCCTCTAGATAACAATGATCCAAATGACTTTTACTGGCTAAATTTCCATCAAAATTTTGAAACTATGGAAAGAGGTAATATGAATTGGATTGATAATGGAGCAGAGATGCAAGCAGTTTTCGACTCACATACTGAATGTGATGATCCGGAACTTTGGAATGGTGCAGAATTTAAAAACGCGGCAGCAAGCTAAATAAATGCATTTATTTTTTAAGGCCGCATTAGCGGCCTTTTTTATTGAATTTAATTTTAAAATCATTAACTAGGGAACAATGAAAGAAAAAACCTTAAGACTTATTCTGGGCAATCAGCTTTTTCCGTTAGAAATGCAAAACATTGAAGATGGAGAAACAGTTTTCATGTGCGAAGATTCTGGATTATGCACATATGAAAAGCATCACAAATCTAAAATTGCTTTATTTTTTAATGCTATGCGATCTTTTCGTGATTCTTTGGAAGCAGCAAATATCGATTGCATTTATTATGACTTCAATAATAAATTTGAAGACTCTTATATAAAAAAATTAAGTTCTGAAATTAAGGATAATAACTTTTCTTGTATTAGATTTTTCGAAATCGAAGATAAGCCTTTTGAAAATGAGATTATGCAAATGATTTCTGACTTAGATATAAAGTGTGAAGTTTTAAATACTCCTATGTTTTTAGACTCAAGAGAGTCTTTCAAAGATTTTGTAGGAGATAAGAAATTTCTATTACAAGCAAACTATTACAAAAAGGCTAGAAAAGAAATGGATATTCTCATAGAAAATGAGAAGCCTGTTGGCGGTAAATGGAGTTTCGATGATGAAAACAGAAAAAAACTTCCAAAGGACTATCTCATTCCAAAGCTTCCTGTTATCAAAGAACGAGATGACTCTGATGAGATTTCTAATTTTATAAATACAGAATTTAATGATCATCCCGGCAATATTAATAATATTTTTCCTTACACCACTGAACAAGCTTTAGATTGGCTTGATACTTTTTTTGAAGAACGTTTTAAAGATTTTGGACCTTATGAAGATGCTATTTTTATGGGTGAGCACTTCCAACTTCATTCCGCGCTGAGCAGTTCAATGAATCTTGGGATTATTACTCCACAGCAGATAATCACTAAAGCAAAAGATTATGCTGAGGCAAATGATATTCCCCTAAACAGTCTGGAGGGATTTGTAAGACAAATCATTGGATGGAGAGAATTTATAAGGGGCATTTACCAAAACTTTTCTGAGAAAATGATTAACTCAAATTATTGGAATCATAATAGAAAACTATCTGAGGCCTGGTATACAGGAGATACAGGGATAGAGCCTTTAGATGATGCTATTAAGGGCGCATTAGAGTTTGGATACACACACCACATTAACAGGCTTATGGTTTTGGCAAGCATAATGAATATGTCAAGAATTCATCCATCTGAGATATACAAATGGTTTATGGAGATGTTTGTGGATTCATCCGAATGGGTAATGGTGCCAAATGTTTTTGGAATGGGAACATTTGCTGATGGAGGAATCTTCGCTACTAAACCTTATATTTCTGGATCAAGTTATATTTTAAGGATGTCAAACTTCAAAAAAGGAGATTGGTGTGAGATTGTCGATGGTCTTTATTGGAAATTTATTGAAGATAATAAAGAATTTTTTGCAAAAAATCCCAGACTTTCTTTAATGATAAGAGCTCTTGAGAAGCTTGATCAAGAGAGAAAATTGAGGATTTTTAAAGCTGCCGAAATTTTCATTGAGGAAAAAACCCTTTGAAAAGAATAAAAAAATCCAATCTTCCTCAAAAAATTTGTGTAACATGTAACAGACCTTTTTCATGGAGAAAAAAATGGGAAAGATCATGGGATGAGGTGAGATTTTGCAGCAAAAAATGCAAAAGTAATGCTTAGGAGAAGATAAATGACAGATTATGCAACACTCGAAAAAATTGATGATGTTTCGATAATTAGCCTTGATGATGGAAAGGTAAATGTTTTTTCAGTAGAAATGCTTGAAGCAATTAATAATTGTTTAAATGAAGTGCCAAAGGATAGTGGATCATTAGTTCTCAGAGGTAAAGAGGGTATTTTTTCTGCTGGCTTCGATTTAAAAACTTTTGCATCTGGAGATATGAATAAGATTTCTAAAATGAGCGATCTAGGTATGAGGTTTATGTATGATATTTTTACCTTCCCAAGA
>Ga0209433_10000319_pt1 | contig 14680 bp, 15 predicted proteins | sample METZYME_5_50m_FD_187552 | JGI IMG/M metagenome (GOLD analysis project Ga0209433, IMG submission 187552) | Marine microbial communities from oxygen minimum zone in mesopelagic equatorial Pacific - METZYME_5_50m (SPAdes) (version 2) | ecosystem: Environmental > Aquatic > Marine > Oceanic | place...
CTTTTTTAGCCGAACCTGGAGTGTCGAAGGCTATCGTGGTGTCTAAACCAAACCCAAAATCAGGATTTATTAACAAAGATGCTGCGCTTGCCCCTCTCAAGCCCACCTCTTCTTGTACGGTAAAGACACCATAAATATCGTATGGTGGTGGTTGTTTTATTTTTTTTAAAACCTGTAAAAGGACAAAAACTGAAGCTCTATTATCAAGTGACTTGCTGTTTATATTCTGTCCTAGTTCAATGAGCTCGCTATATCTAGTTATTGGGTCTCCAACACTAATTTTCTTTTCTAGCTCTTCTTTTTTTAATCCCGTGTCTATAAAATAGTCTTCGATTTTAGGTGTTTTTTTTCTGTCTTCTGCTGACATTATGTGAATTGGTTTGCTTCCCATAACCCCAAGAACATCCTGTGTTCCATGAATTACAACTCTTTGTGAGGTTAGTGTTTTTGGGTCAAACCCCCCTAAAGGGTGAAAAAAAACAAACCCTTTCTCGTCAATGTGTTTTACAATAAAACCTATTTCATCCATATGAGCCGCCACCATAATACTCTTTTCTTTTTTCCCTTTAATTTTTACAATTAAGTTTCCAAGGTTGTCAAGCTTATAGCCTAATCCTTCTTTTTTAATTTCTCCAATTATAAAATCACGAATTTTTTTTTCATGCCCCGGTGCGCCAGCAACTGAACATATTTTTGATAATAGCTCTATATTTTTCATATTAAACCCTGCTTATTTTTAAAGTGTTTGTTCCCCCTTTTTCTTTTGCTGGCATACTGGCGGTGTTAATTACTAAGTCTCCTCTTTTAACAATTTTGTTTTTTTGTAACACCTCTATTGTCTCTTGAACTAGCTGATCTGTTGTTGAGCCTCTGTCGTAATATATTCCTACTACGCCCCAAAAAATGCTCATGGTGTTTAAAATACTGTGATTATTTGTAAAAGCATAAATGAAAGCCCTAGGTCTGTAGCTAGAAACTTTTAACGCGCTATATCCAGAGTAGGTCGCAGATATAATAGCTTTTGCCTTTAAGTCATTAGCGGCTTTAACTGCGTTTTTACAAATATTGTCAGCCACTTTTCTATTCGTGCTAACACGGCCTTTTATTTTTTTAAACTCAAAATCCTCCATGCTTTTTTCTGCATCTTTAATGGTTTTTCTCATTGTGTCAACAACTTTAAGGGGTTGTATTCCTATTGAGGTTTCTCCGCTTAACATTAGCGCATCAGCACCATCAAAAACCGAGTTTGAAACATCATTAATTTCAGCTCTGGTTGCTGAGAAGTTAATAGTCATGCTTTCAAGCATTTGTGTTGCGATAATGCATGGTTTAGAGGCAAACCTACACTTGTTTACTATTTTTTTCTGAAGCACAGGCACTTTATGTGCTGGTAACTCTACACCTAAATCACCTCTTGCAATCATAATCCCGTCTGCACATTCAATTATTTCATCGATGTTTTTAACAGCCTCAGGTTTTTCTATTTTAGCAATGACTTTTGCGGTGCTTGATGATTTTTTTATTCTCCTTTGTAAGGAAATTACGTCCTCTTTTTTTCTAACAAAAGACATGGCTATCCATTCAATGTTTTCTGAAAGAACAAACTTAAGATCAGAAAAATCTTTTTTTGTTATTGATTTCATTTTAATGTTTGTGTCGGGCAAATTGATGCCTTTTCTTTCTTTTACAACCCCACTACTCAAAGACTTAAGAGTAGCATATGTTTTTTGATCCGTTTCTAAAACCTTTAAAATTATTTTTCCATCCTCAATTAATACGCTGTCTCCCTTTCTTATGTCCTTTACAAAACCCCTGTAGTCAACTGATAGGTCACAGTCTTTAGAGTTTCCTATTCTAATTTTTTGACCAATAAAAGTGTTTAATTCTCCTGTCTTATTATGGATTTTTTTAATTCTAATTTTTGGCCCTTGTAAATCAGCCATTATAGCCGTATGCACTGAGAGCTCCTGATTAATGGTCTTGACAGATGAAATTATTTCTTTGGCTTTTTCTAGAGTCAAGTGAGAAAAATTTAGTCTACAAACATTTACGCCTTTTTGAATCATTTTTTTCAAAATCGTTGGTTTTGAACATGAGGGGCCTATAGTTGCAATAATTTTTGTCTTTCTAGTCATAGAATAATTCCTTTTTATTTGTGTCTTTTTCTAAATCTACTTCAAAGATTAATAAAATTTCTGAGACGTCATTAAGTTTGCTTATCAAGTTTGTTTTTTGTCTTTCAAAAAATGGTTTTTCAATTTTTAAAAAATAATTTACCTTTTTGTCTTTAGCGTCTAAAAAACCTTTCAGAGATCTGTTTGAAACAACCTCTATTTTCTCACTTTCACTTAAGTGCCTATACCTGTGAAAAGAGCCTGATTTTAAAAGAGTTAATGGCTCAACTCTACTTAGGTTGATCTGTAATTTCTTATTTATTCTCCAACAGAGTTTATAAGACTTCTCATGGCTAACAATTGAAAAAAGTGAAAAATTAACATCAGGATCTTCTGTTAACCTTAGTTTTTTTATCATAAAAAATTTTATTAATTATTCTACTTAAGTTTTTTAACAAAAACCCTTCTGTCTTAAACTGCAAAATATGTTTTAATATAAATTTTTCACAAGCCTGCATCCCTTTATCAATATAGATTGCCCCTATAATTGACTCAAGAGTGTTGCCAAGCATATTTTTAGACAGATAACTACTTTTGTGCTTAATAACGTTTTTATTCAATATTCTTTCAGCAACTCTATTTAAATTTTCTCTAGAGACATATTTTGATTTTTCTATGCTCAAAAAGCCTTCGCTTGCGTCCTTGTTTTTAACAAATAATTGTTGTGAAACTATTAAATCTAGAACGGCATCTCCTAAAAACTCTAGCCTTTCATTATTTGTAGAGTTGTTATAAGACTTATGGGTAACTGCCCTAAGATAAATCTCCTTTTCGTTGGTTTTAATGCCTAATGCATTTCTGTAAAAGTCTGTGATTTGTTTATCTGACAATCTTTTTAAATCTTGCTAAACATAATTGACGCATTATGACCACCAAAACCAAAGGTGTTGCAAAGAGCGGTCTTTATCTCTCTTTCTTGCGCTATATTTAAGGTGAGTTGTAGTTTTTTATTAATTGCAGGGTCTAAATTAAAGTTGTTTATAGTTGGCGTCACAACACTGTTTTTTATTGACAATATTGTTGCAATTGACTCCACAGCTCCTGCGGCACCAAGCAAGTGACCTGTCATTGACTTAGTTGAGCTTATATTAATTTTTTGACTGTGTATGCCGAATAAGTGCTCAATAGCTTTTAATTCAGCAACATCGCCTAGTGGCGTGGAGGTTCCGTGAACATTGATATAGTCTATTTCAGAGAGATCAAGGCCTGCATAGTTTACCGCGTCTCTCATCACTTTTCGCGCCCCTTCTCCCTCTGGATGGGGAGCTGTTATGTGGTGCGCATCTGCTGACAAGCCTACTCCTGTTATTTCTGCATAAATTTTTGCTCCTCTTTTTTTTGCATGCTCAAGTTCTTCAATGACTAAAGCACCTGCACCTTCCCCCAGCACAAAACCGTCTCTGTCTGAGTCAAACGGACGTGAAGCTGTTTTAGGGTCATCATTTCTTGTTGACAGAGCCATCATGGCATTAAAACCACCTATTCCAAGCTCATTAACACACGCTTCTGAGCCGCCGGTAACAAACGCGTCTGAAAAGCCTAGTTTAATATAGTTGAATGCGTTGATTATGGCATTACTCGCTGAGGCACATGCGGAAACAGCGCTATAATTTGGCCCCTTTAAACCGTATTTTATTGAGATATGTCCTGCGGGAATGTCTGATATTATTTTTGGTATAAAAAATGGGTTAAGACGTGGTGACTCGCCATTACTGATAAAAGATTTTGTTTCTTGAAGCATCGTTGTCAACCCCCCAATACCAGAGCCCCATATAACACCAGTTCTATCTTTATTGAAATTTGAAGAAAGTAGTTTTGAGTCTGTTAGTGCTTGATCTGCCACAACCAAAGCAAGCTGACAAAAACGATCTAACCTTCTGGCTTCTTTTCGATCAAGATAATCTTCGGCCTGAAAACCTTTTACTTCGCATGCGAATTTTGTCTTGAACTTGTCTGCATCAAAAAGGGTTATTTTGTCTGCACCTGATTTTCCATCAACAAGGTTTTGCCAAAACTCGTTTATGCTGTTTCCAATGGGAGTTAGTGCTCCCATTCCAGTAACAACTACTCTCCTGCTTTTCATTTAAGAATTATGCGTTCTCAATAAATGAAATCGCGTCTCCTACAGTTTCTATTGATTCTGCTTTATCATCTGGTATTTGTATATCAAACTCTTTTTCAAACTCCATTATTAACTCAACGGTATCTAGTGAGTCTGCTCCCAAGTCGTTTGTAAAGCTGGACGTATCTGTTACGTCTGCTTCGGACACTCCAAGTTTATCTACAATTATTGCTTTTACTTTAGTTGATACTTCTGACATAATTTTAATTTTTTTGCAAATTACATTAATAATTGAAAATACATCACAATTTAATTGTTACTATATTAACATATATTTGTTTAAATAATTTAAATATTGCTTAATGAAAAAAAACATTGCTGTTTTTTCATCTGGTAGGGGTGGTAATTTTGAAAATATTTGCAATTATTTTCAAAATGACAATAGTGTTTTTGTTGCTTTACATGTTACAAATAAGCTTAACTCTATCTCAAAAACAATTGCTGACAAAAGAAACGTTAGGAACGTTTATGTAACTAAAAGAGGGCTGGAGAAAAATAGTTTTTGTGAGGTTTTGCAAGAAAACAACATCCACTTTATCGTGCTTGCGGGTTTTCTTTTAAAACTACCCTCGCGTTTAGTTTCTTCTTACGACAAAAAAATTATTAACCTTCACCCCTCGCTTCTTCCGAAATTCGGTGGCAAAGGTATGTACGGGGACAATGTTCATTTAAAGGTGCTAGATTCTGATGAAAAAAAAACTGGTATAACTATTCATTATGTTAATGAAGAGTACGACAGTGGGGATATTATTTTTCAAAAAGAAATTAAGCTCTCTGATGTGGAAACCTTGGAGACATTAAGAGAAAAGATCAGAGAGGTTGAGTACTATTATTTCCCAAGAATCATAAAGAATCTTTTATAGTATGAAAGTAAACATATATACTGATGGCTCTTCAAAAGGAAACCCTGGCTGTGGGGGTTATGGCGTTGTTCTTTTATATGAAGGACACAGAAAAGAAGTTAGTGAAGGGTTTAGGCTTACAACAAATAACCGTATGGAATTACTGGCGGTTATTGTGGGTTTGGAGGCTTTAAAAAGTTTTAACAAAAACATTGTCATTTACTCTGATTCAAAATATGTTGTAAACGCAATAGAAAAAAAATGGTTGTTTAATTGGGAGAAAAACAGTTTTAAAAAGAAAAAAAATAAAGACTTATGGTTGCGTTTTTTAAAAATATACAGAAAACATTCGGTCAAATTTGTCTGGATAAAGGGCCACTCTGAAATTGTCGAAAATGAAAGGTGCGACTTTTTGGCGGTTCAAGCTGCTGAGAAAAAAACCTTAAAAATTGATGAATATTACGAAAACAGCATTAAACAAGAGCCTAATACTTTATTTTAAAATTTCGTAATGTCTTTCAAATAATTAACTCTTTTTTCTATCTCTGAAATTGTTACTTTTTCGGCCCCCTCTGTCCCAAATTTTTGCACACAAAATGAAGCGACCGCAGTAGCGTAAAGGATTGCGCTTCTTATGCTTTGGAAGTTGATTTTTTCACAACTGCTTAAATAGCCAACAAGACCTCCCGCAAAACTATCTCCAGCTCCTGTTGGATCAATAACGGTTTCTAAAGGGTAGGCGGGTGTTAAAAAAATCTTTTCTTCACCAAACAACATTGAGCCGTGCTCTCCTTTTTTTATTATTAAATATTTAGGGCCCATTTTTGTTATCTTTTTTGCTGCCTTAACTAAAGTGTCTTCGCCCGATAACTGTCTAGCCTCTTCATCATTTATAGTCAGAATATCAACTTCTTTAAGACTCTTTAAAAGGTCCTCAAGGAAGTTGTCCATCCAAAAGTTCATGGTGTCTAAAATTATCAGATCCGGTCTTTCCTGCATTTGATCTAAGACCTTTTGCTGAACTGACGGCATTAGGTTTCCAAGCATTAAAAATTTAGATTTCCTATAAGATTTCGGAACATGAGGAACAAACCTTTCTAATACATTTAGCTGGGTTTCAATTGTATCTCTAATATTCATGTCATCATGGTACTTTCCTGACCAAAAGAAGGTTTTTTCTCCTTTTTTAATTTGAAGACCAAGAGTGTCAACACCCTTTTTTTCTAACTTTATAATTTCATGCTTTGGAAAGTCGTCACCAACAACAGACACTAGTTTTATGTTGTTTGAAAATGGTGCTGCTGAGTGGCATATATAGGTGGCTGCCCCCCCAACAATTTTATCTGTTTTTCCATGCTTTGTTTCAATAGCATCAAAAGCTACGGTTCCTACTACTAAAATGCTCATTTTTGTTTTTTCACAAATATATTGCATAATTTAATGCAATAAGCTATTTTTGCTTCCATTTTCCTCCTTAGCTCAGTTGGTTAGAGCATCTGACTGTTAATCAGAGGGTCCTTGGTTCGAGCCCAAGAGGGGGAGCTAAAAGCTTTACATTTCTGTAAAGCTTTTTTATTTCTCCATAACTATTTTTCCGCTAGACAGCAGATAGATTACTACGAGAGGCAACACAGACATTACCAAGTGAATATAAATTGTCACTTCTGGGGCTGGGGATATGTCAGGAACCAAAACTCCTGTTAAGTTAATTAAGCTGAAACAAATACATGTTTTAATTCTGTCTTTTTTTACTGTTTCACTGTCATATTTTGCTCTCACAGGTAGGGCTAAAACGGCTTGTATTAACCACAAAAAACCTACAAATAAGCTTGTGGTGTTCTCGTTTGAAATAAACTCATTGGTTTCTGCGCCAAAAACCAAGAGTCCGTAAACGAAATATCCTGTTAAAAAAAGCTCTCTGTTTTTTTTTGCAAGCCCAACTACTGAGATTAGGGCTATGAGCACTGCAATAATTATTAGTGGGTTCATCTGTTCAAGTTTAAATTAGCATAAATATATCTTTTAATTTTTAATTAGAAAATCCACTAACCGATTAATAGTCTTTTTATCTCCCAGAATTTTTCTGTGCCCTAGGCCTGTTGTTTTGTAAAGCTCACTGTTTTTTAGTTCTTTTGTTAATATAACAGCTGATCCAAAGCTCACATAATTGTCATCTGAACAGTGAATAATTAGTGTTTTTGAAGGAATGTTTCTAACAAAGTTTTCTGGATCATAGTCTAATATTTTTTCACCAACTCTTTTTGAAAAAAGAGTCATTATTTTTTTTGAGTAGTCCTCTTTTAATCCCATAATTTTTATGAACTCTGCAAAATATGTTGAAAGCTTGCTTTGAGTGCCAATGACAACGATTTTTTCAAAGCCTCTATGTTTTCTACAATAATTAAATATTGAGGCTCCGCCAAAAGAATGTCCAATCGCATAATCAAAAGGCCCTTTGGTTGTATTTAAAAAATTTATTGCCTCAACAAACTCCGGCACATTAGTCGTATGTGAAGAAGACCCTCCGTGAGCAGGAGCGTCAAAACTCACAACAAAAAACCCTTTCTTATTGCATTCTTTTGCTATTGATGACAGTTGGCTTCCCCGGCCGCTCCATCCATGAACAAGAAGGACTTTTTTGCTAGAGCCCTCCAGCTCATAAGTTTTAATCCTTTTGTTTATGCTTGGTATAAAATGAATTTCTTTTTTGCTAGATCTAATAAACTCTTTTTCTCTAACATGTGGTTTATGTCTCAAGGGTCTTGAAAATATATATCCAAGAAGAGCTGTTGTTGTTTTGCTTGAAACAAGGCTAATTGTATATATAAGTAGCTTTAATAGTTTTGGTATTTGTTCAGCTGACTGAAGGCTGTTTCTTTTTTTCACCTTTTTTGTACAAACTTAAACCTATACTTTTAGTTGTTTGTAATTCTTTTAAAAAAAGTTGAAAAACTTTTGGTCATTGTTTTTCTTAGCCTCAAATTTGATGTTAAATGAAAAAACTGATTTTTTTATGTGCCCTTGTTCTTCTTTTTTCTTGTGGGAACAATAATGATGGGTTTTATTCAACATTAAATGACAACAAAAGCTCTGCGATAAAAATGCAGCTAGAAAACTACCTCTCAAAAAACTATGAGCCAATGAGTGATTTTTATCATGACAGCCTTATGCTTTTTGTTTCAGGCTCTAGTGATACGCTAAATTATTTTGATGTTTTTGAAGGAATTGAGCTTCATCATACTCTTTTTTCAAACATAGATATTCCCATGCAAGATGGGGATTTTCACGTTGAAACCTCTAACTATGGCAAGGAGGCTTGGTCAAAGGCTTACTTTACCTGGAACGCAAAAGGAAGATTTACTAAACAAGCGGTGTCTAACACTGTTCATATTGCATACAGATGGGCTGGAGATAAGGTTATTGAAGAGCACCATTACAGCGACAGAGCTGCTTTCGAAAATGAAATTAGGGTATATTCTAAAATAAATAATAAATAAAAATGAAAATGAAAATGAAAAATACTATTACAATTACTTTACTAAGTTTTATGATAAGCTTTTCTTCTGCTTATTCTCAAGAGATTGGAAAACACTCTGTCTATTTAGGCATTAGCCCCTTTGGTGGAGGTATAAATATTGGTCATAATTTAAACGAAAAAACATCTATAAACGTTGGTTTTGGAGGGGCTCCTGAGGGAGATGTTCCAGATGGCATAAAGCCTGAAATAGAGGGTTTTTCTGAAGACTATACTCATACTGCTAAAAGCGCGTGGATGGGAATGTTTGTTTCTCATCAGCCTCTTGACAAGTTCAATTGGTTTAGGGTTAATGCAGGATTTGCTGTTGGCTCGATTGAAAACACTATTAAGGACGGGGAAGAGCTTTATTATGCTGACTACAATGAAAACCCTGTCTCTTACTTTGGGTTAACTTTTGGTAAGCCCCCATATAAAGGCCTCGTTTATGGCCTAGATATAGGCGCTCTTTTTTCTTCTGGTGCTGATTTTTCTCATAACGCTGTTGGAGATCCTGATAAGTTTAATGCCCTACAAGATGGGGTTCCTGGGTTAACAAACGTATTGCCAAACATCCAGATAACTGTTGGGTATTGTTTTTAATAGTGTTTAGTTAAAAGGCTGGGTGTAAATTAGTCGTCTTTTTTTCCAAAAAGGCTGCTTTTACCTCTTTTGTTTTTTTTTCCAAAAACTCTTTGCCCGTCTTTTAGCAGCAAGAGTTTGTATTTGCTTTGGTTTTTTTGTTCTTTTTGAGCTACTTCACTCTCAAAGTTAGTACAGTCTAGTGAGGACGTTCCGTTGAATACTTTTTTGCTTTTACAAGAACTTAACACTGTTACCGCTGAAAGCATTAAAAGTGTAAGTTTTAATTTTTTAATAAACATAATGCAAATTTAAAGCTATTTTTACCCGTATATTTTTATGAAGAAGAAAAAAAATAAACAACTTATCGTTAATGTTTATAATGGGCTTTGGTCGATATTCAAAGATAATCCCAATAAGAAATTTGCAGAAAGCAAGCTTCAAAAGCTTTATAAAAAGAAGACTAAAAAAGACCCTCTTCCTGTCCTCTCCTCTCTTGAGAGGCTGCTAAATGAAAACAAGATTCTTAAAGTATCAAAAGACAGATATTGTTTAAGGCTTGGCGAAACCCTTTCTGAAGGAACAGTGGTTAAAACTTCTAAATCATCCGTTTTTATTTCTGACAGCAATGGGGAAATTATTAAAATTAAAAAAGAAGGGGCTTTGTTTGCTTTAAAAGATGATAAGCTCTGTCTTAGCCAAATCAATATTTCTAAAGGTAAAAAGAAGTGTGTTATTGAAAGCGTCAAGTTTAGAGCTAAAGACTCTTTTGTTGGAGAGATTGATTATTCTTCCAAAACTGCCTTTTTTGTTAGCTCTGAAAAAAACATATACTTTGACATACTAATTCCTAGAAAAGATTTTAAACCTACTTTTTTAAATAAAATATTAGTTGTAAAAGTAACTAGCTGGAACCCTGATGGAAAGTGTCCCATTGGCAGAATCATTAAAGTTTTGGGTCCAGCTAATGATTTTAAGTCCCACATTAAGTCTATAAATCATAAATATAACATAGGCACTTCGTTTAACAGTGAGCTTTTAGACGAGGTTTCTTATGTAAAGGGGTTTTCTGAAACAAAAAACCTAAACAGGCTTGACTACACTAAGGTTCCAACATTTACTATAGACCCGGAGGATGCAAAAGATTTTGATGACGCTATATCAGTAAGAGTACAAGAAAATAAACTTTTTGAGGTTGGTGTCCACATAGCAGATGTGAGTCATTATGTAAAAGAAGGGTCAAAGATTGATCTTGAGGCTAGTCAAAGGGGTAATTCTGTTTATTTAGTTGATGAAGTCATGCCAATGATTCCTGAAGAGCTTTCTAACGATATCTGTTCTTTAAGGGAAGGTGTTCCAAGAAACTGCTTCTCTGTTATTTTCAAATTTGATAATGATTTGAAAATAGTAAGTTTTAATATTACCAAAACAAAAATTATTTCAAACAAGCGCTTTACCTATAGTGAAGCTCAGTCTATTTTAGAAAAAAAAGATGGTTTTCTTTTTAATGAGCTATCAATAATAAAAAAATTGGCTCAAAAACTTAGAAGACAAAGAAAATCCTCCGGAGCAATCATGTTCAACAAAAAAGAGATGGGGTTCAAATTAAATGATCAAAAGCACCCTGTAGATATCTTTGTAAAAGAAAGTTATTTTACCCAAAAAATTATTGAAGAGCTTATGCTTTTGACTAACATAACTGTTGCCAACTTTTTAAAATCAAAAAATATATCAAATGCTGTTTTTAGAGTACACGATATTCCTGATAAAGACAAACTGCTTTCTTTAAAAAATTTAGCCTTTGAATTTAATTACAATATTGATGTATCAAATAAAATCGCTGTTAGAAAGTCTCTAAACAAACTTCTTGAGAAAGTCGAGGGAACAACTGAACAAGGGCTGTTTGAGCCTCTTGTAATTAGATCTATGGCAAAAGCAGAATATGCATCAAAAAATATTGGACACTATGGCCTTTCATTAAATGATTATGTTCATTTTACTTCTCCAATTAGAAGATATGCTGATTTGATTATTCACAGAATAATAAATTCAATCTTGGATAATAAGTCTTTCTCAAAATCATTTGAAGGAATTTGTAAGCACATTTCAAAAAAAGAAAGAGAAGCTTCTATGGCAGAAAGGGAATCTATAAAACTAATGCAGATTAAATATATGGAAAAGCATATTGGGGGTACTTTTAAAGGAGTCATAAGCGGTGTTGTTGATCATGGTTTTTTTGTTGAACTAATTCAAAATGGTTGTGAAGGATTCGTAAGAGCAACTTCTTTAAAAGGTTTTTATCAAATAGATAATAAGAGAATTGCCCTAGTAAATAATGATAATAAATTTACGCTAGGGCAATCTGTTGATGTAAAAGTTATTAGATCAGATTCTAATAAAAGATTATTAGATCTCGAGCTAATTAGTTTTTAACAATTTTTCTATTTATTTCTAAATTATCTTTAGTAGTAATTTTTAGCTGATACAATCCTTCTTTTAATTTAGAAATATCTAAAATATTATTTATTGCAGCATCTAATACTAGTTTACCTTCTATGTTAAATATCTTAATTGAATTTACATCTTCTGGAAGATTATCTATATATAATGTATTATTTGCTGGATTTGGATATGCCTGAATATTATTATGTTCAGGTCCCTCTAAATTAATTGCCTCAGTACTAGACGAACAGTCAACCCATCCAAAACTTAAAGCTTCCGCATATGATTGAGAAGACCCATTATTCACTCTACCAGTATTGTCAATAAGCATTCCAACTATATGCATTTGATTTAAATCCCAGCTGGGGTCTATATTAAACTCAAAACATATTGTTTCAGTATCTCCTGTTTGGTACATTTGAGGTAATATTTGACCATTAAAGTTAGGTGCTATTCCTCTAGCAACATGTCTATATACCATCATGTAGTCAGGTACATTTGAAGGTTTATTTTTCCAGTCTGTTCCATCAACATCTACTAATGACCCATTAGCTCCACCACTATAGTAATTAGCTTGATAATAATTTGGTCCTGTTCCTGTGACACTATCTTCAACCAAAACACAAGCTAGTTTGTGATTAGCTCCTATTGTCTGATTTACACTCATAGTTAAAGATACTTTCATGGTATTTCCGTCAATATATGCTCCTGCAACCATAGTTGCTTTTGGTGTAAGTCCAATTCTTTGTAGAAAATCTATTTCAAAATCTGCAGGGTCTATATCAGATCCTCTATCAACTAATCCACTTGGATATCCTGAAATTAATCCTCCTAAACCTACATCATAGTCTGTATCTGTCATCACATCTCCATTATGAACTGCTATTCCTTGCCAATATCCATAATATTTTTCATCCATCCAGTTCATTGCAACAGATCCTCTTGGACACCAACCACACCATGTACCTGTACCTTCTTCTCCTACAACTATTTTTCCTGGAGCTGCATATGTTCCAGTGGCTGTTATAGACAATGTATCATCATTTGTATTTTGTGTCATCCCTCCATTTATATTATGTACAAATGCTGTTACTGGAAGAGTTCCTGTCGCTAAAGTTATTTGATTAGAAAAATTAACTTGATAGGTTTGTAGTGAGGTTAAATTTAAACCTGTTACATTTTCTGTTACTTGAGAACCATTATAATCAACCGTTACATCAAAGGAAGTAATAGGATTTTGACCAAAATTTCTTATATCCACAATAGGTTCTCTTTGTTGTCCAGCTAGACCAGCAATTGCATCAATACCTGCTAACTGAGCATTTAAAGGATCTAATATTGCCGGTTGATAGTCATAACAAACATCATCAATCCAAAATTCAGAGTTTGCATTAGTATATAAATCAATCGAAGAGATTTGGTTTATTGTATTTGAAAAACTTCCTTGAGAAACATTATCAACAAAAACTTCCCAATTGTTCATAGACAAATCTATGACAAACTTTAATTCAAACCACTGATCATTTGGATATGTCGCTGAAAAATTAGCCCCACTCGTATTTGTCATTACCATTCCACCTGTGGCGTCTAAATTAACTTCTAAAGCCCATTGTACACCTGGTGTATTCTCTGCTTGAAAGTTAAAATATCCAGTTTTTCCTGATACTACTTTCATCATATGTGAATATGTTAGTACTCCAGAAATATATGGAGTCATTAAAGTATTAATATTAGATTGTGTGATATTTGGTGTATTATCAAACATTAATAAAATATCTTGAGGTCCTCCAGATCCTGTTTGATCTATAAAATACAAACTGTGAGGAGCACTATAAAATTCAACTGCACTTACTTCACAATCATCTGAAAAAGGTGCTGTTGCACCACTTAACAATTCAGCCCAAGAATTCCAGTTGGATGATGTTTCTGCTATAGGATCACCAGCTACAAATGGCGGTAACCCCCCAACATATGAGTCAAAATTATCGCAAAAATTTATGTTTGGTAATTGAGCATGAACATTGGTGGCTGTTAATAATAGTAAAAAAGTGAATAGTTTGTAAATATTTTTCATTTATCTATGTTTTGAGTTGTTCGTGAAATTACAACTTTTTAAACTAAAAAAAAATATTAAAATTATATTCACAAAATTATATATACAATATCTATTATTAATTTATATAAAATGAAATAAATTTATAATGATGTAATAAAGGTGTTAATTATGTTAATATCTTATTTTATAATTATCAATTATTTTAAGTTATTAATAATTAATAACAAAATATTAACTTAATTTTAATTAGTTAATAAATTGAGAAACAGAAAAATAAAAAAAAAAAATTAACAAAAATTAAGAACTATATTTTTGAAAAATTAATTAAAAAGTTAATAAGTAATTTACGGATTTTGGTTTTTGATGTTAAAAAATCGGTTAACAAAAACACTCAAAAAAAAATAATAATTATCAACTTTAATAATTAAAAAATTGGAATTAAAAAAAAATAAAATAAAAGAGAAAAAATTATAAAATTTAATTAACAAAATATGAACTTAATAGTTTTAAAAAATATATCTGAAAATAAAAAATATAAAATTTTATGAAAATAGGAATAGCATGTGATCATGCAGGATTTATATATAAAGAAAATTTAAAAAATTATCTTAAAGAAAAAGGAAATGAAGTGAATGATTTTGGTTGTTATACTGAAGAAAGTGTAGATTATCCAGATTTTGCTCATGAGCTAGCAAAAAGCATTCAAATAAAAAAAAATGACTTTGGAATACAGTTTTGTGGAACAGGAAATGGTATTAATATGAGTGCCAATAAACATAAGGGAATCAGATCAGCCCTTTGTTGGAACGTTCATATCGCAGAGCAGTCTAGACTACACAACAATGCCAATATCTTAACTATGCCTGCTAGGCATCTAAACTGGAATCAAGTTAAAGATATAGTAGACATTTTTCTAATAACAAAATTTGAAGGAGGAAGGCATGAAAG
>Ga0209433_10000320_pt1 | contig 14651 bp, 18 predicted proteins | sample METZYME_5_50m_FD_187552 | JGI IMG/M metagenome (GOLD analysis project Ga0209433, IMG submission 187552) | Marine microbial communities from oxygen minimum zone in mesopelagic equatorial Pacific - METZYME_5_50m (SPAdes) (version 2) | ecosystem: Environmental > Aquatic > Marine > Oceanic | place...
AAAATGTTTATTTTTACCACCAACTGCAATCATGATTGTATTTTCATCGGTATCCTTATCTGAAACTTTTGCAAGCGATCCTTCAAAAAAAATTACATTATTTGTTTTTTTAAATTTATCTTTATCATGAGAAGGCGAGCAGATAATATCAAATTTATCCTTATGAAAAGTTGGTGACAGTATTGCAATTGATTTTGTATTTTCTTTTTGACTTTTTTTAATACTCAATATTAAAGAATAAGTTCTATGACCAGCTCCAATAATAAAATCATATTTTTTTTCCTCAATATCCTCCAAATATGTAAAAAGTGGATAAAGTCCTTTTACAACCCTTTCATCGATATCTAAATCAACATTCTTGTTCAATTCATCAAGTAAAATCTTTACTTGTTTCTCATGACCAATATTATTATCTTTAACCCACAAAACTTTCATGAAATTTAATTATACATTGGATAAAGTTATCAATATTAGTTAACCTAAAAATATGGAAGATAGAAAAACTATCAAATCAATAGCTATAACATTAATATCTCAATATGGTGATGATGCCCAGGCTATAGCAATGTTAAGAGCTGCAGAATTTGCTGCAAATTTAAATAATGATGAATGGATTAAATGGGAAAAAATTATTAAAGAAATTGAAACAATAGATCGCTCGTCAATCTTAGATGGATAACATTTATAATTTGCATATATAGTTATTATAAAAAGTATGAAATTCAAAAATTTATTAAAGAATTACCAAAATGTTTTAATCTCATCGCTTGGAGCTTTTTTGTGTATATTTCTGATCGCATATTTTAATTCAGTTGATGAAACAAATATTTGGTTAATACCACCGTTTGGAGCAAGTCTAGTGCTTGTAATGGCAGTCCATGACAGTCCATTGGCTCAACCAAGAAATGTTTTTTTTGGTCACATCCTATCTGCTTCATCCGGTGTATTCTTGTTTTACCTTCTTGGCAATTCGCCTATTTCAATATCTCTGGCCTTATCATTGGCAATAATTCTTATGATGATTACAAAAACTATTCATCCACCAGCTGGTGCAAATCCTATAATTGCGATATTAGGAGCAAAATCTTTTGAATTCGTTATAATGCCAGTTGCCACAGGGGCCTTATTTATAGTTATTTTTGCTTTTGTATACAATAAAATTTGGAAAAGGTAGCTAGATTTTTATTTATAAATGACAAATGGGAAAAATCGAAAATACTATTAAAAATTTATTGATTGATAAATTCAATCCATCACTTTTATCTATTACCAATGAGAGTTATATGCATAACGTGCCTGAGGGATCTGAAAGTCATTTTAAAATCGTTTTAGTAAGTGATTCATTCAAAGACTTACCCAAGATAAAGCAGCATCAAAAAATATATAAAGTTCTTGGAAACATAATGAACTCTATTCATGCTTTATCAATTTATTCTTTCGATGAAATGGAATATGAAAATAATCCTTTAATTATTGACTCACCTAATTGCGCTAATAAGAAATGAGAATAGACTTAAAAAACGTTGCATCTTTTCTTATAGATAAGAATCTAATAATTTTATTTTTGGTTGGAGTTATAACACTATGCTCAGGACTAGGATTAAATAACTTTAAACTTGATGCCTCATCAGATGCATTGGTTTTGGAGAATGATGAATCTCTTAAAACATATAGAGAAGCAGAAGATGAATTTGGTGACTCTAGTTTTTTGATTGTAACTTATGAACCAAACACCGAATTATTTTCAGATTATTCGCTGAATAGAATTGCAAATCTAGAAAATGAATTAAAAAATATTGATGGTGTTGATTCTGTACTGTCACTTTTAGATGCTCCAATTTTTTTTCAGCCAAAGGTTGGTCTTACCGAGGTTGCCGACAATTTGAAGGATCTTACCTATGAAGATATAAACCTAAATCTCGCTAAAGAAGAAATCATTAACAACCCAATATACAAAGAATTAATTGTCAGTAAAGATGGCAAAGTTACAGCTATGCAAGTTGTTCTAAAGGGAAACAATGAATATAACGATTTAATTAATAATAGATATGATGTTTTGGATAAACTTGACGCAAAAGAGGTTCTCACAAGCAAAAATCGATCAGAACTTCAAAATGAATTAAGTGAAATTAATTCAAGAATAAGTGAAATTAATGATTCAGAGTCAGATTTCAATAAGATTCTTATTAAAAATATCAGAAATACCTTAGATAAGTATAGAGAGGATGCGACCATTTATCTTGGCGGTCCATCAATGATAGCAACTGACATGATGGAATATATTGAATCTGATTTGACTATATTTGGTGTAGCAGTAGCGTTAATTTTTTTTTTGCTGTAATGCTTTATCTTTTTTTTGGTTCGATTTGGCTTGTTATTTTGCCTTTAATGAATGCATTCTTGGCAACTTTTATAACAGCTGGTTTTCTTGGATTTATGGATTGGAAAATTAGCGTAGTGTCCTCAAATTTTATTGCGCTTTTATTAATCTTAACAATTTCATTAACAGTTCACCTACTTGTAAAGATCACCGAATTAAAAGAAAATCATGACTTCAGAACTGCAGTTTTAATGGGTTATGAGCAAATGTTTGCGCCATGCTTCTTTGCAGCTTTAACAACAGCAGTAGCATTCTTGTCACTAACATTTGGGGAAATTAAACCAGTAATTGAATTTGGCAAAATGATGGCTTTTGGTATTTCAATAGCATTTATCTTAACGTTTACATTTTTACCTTGTTTGATATATCTTTTAACGACTGACAAAACAAAAGACTATCTCTCTATTCATAAAGTTACAAAATCATTATTAAAATTTTCTCAAAAAAACGTTCGCATAGTCTCATTTGTATTTGGTGCTTCGTTTTTACTTTTATGTTTTGGAATATCTAAATTGGAAGTAGAAAATAGGTTTATTGATTACTTTGATCCTGATACAGAAATATATAAAGGAATGTATGAGATTGATTCTAAGCTTGGTGGTACCGCAACTCTTGATATTATTATTTCTCAACCTGAAGATTCATTTGAGTCAATTGAAATAGATGATGAATTCTTTGATGATGATTTATTTGAGGATGAGTCAAGTTCTGCAGCAGGATATTGGTGGAATATATATTCTTTGAATAAACTTGAAGAAATTCATGATTATCTGGACTCAATTCCTGAGATTGGTAAAGTTCTTAGTGTTGCGAGTGGTGTAAAATTAGCAAGACAGATAAATGATGGTGAGGATCTAAATGATCTTGAATTAGCCTTGCTGAGATCTGTTTTACCTGAGGATATTCGAGAGTCTCTCTTATATTCTTACATTAATAAAGATGATTCAGTAGTAAGAATATCAACTAGAGTTAATGAATCTGCATCAAATTTAAATAGAGATGATTTACTTAATAAAATAGACAACGATCTACAAAACAAATTCAATTTAGAAAAATCTCAATATGAAATTACTGGATTAGCAGTTTTATATAACAATATGCTTCAGTCTCTGTTTCAATCTCAAATAGGCTCATTAATTATTGTATTTGCTGTAATATCTTTAATGTTATTTTTAATTTTTAGATCTTTAAAAGTAATGCTTATTGGTTTAATACCAAACATATTCGTAGCTTCATCAGTGATGGGATTATTGGGATTGTTTAATATTCCTTTGGATATTATGACGATTACTGTTGCCGCTATAAGTGTTGGTATGGCAGTGGATAATACCATCCATTATATTTATAGATATAAAAAAGAACTCAAAAAAAATGAACCAAGTCAGGCGCTTAAAAATGCGCATAGTACCACTGGTAGAGCAATATTTTATACTGCTACAACTATTTCGGCGGGTTTTTGTATTTTGATACTCTCAAACTTCTTCCCAACACTTTTGTTTGGACTTTTCACATCAATAGCTATGATCTTAGCTTTTATAAGTTCGTTAACTTTATTACCAAATCTATTAGTAAAATACAGGGTTTTTCAATAGTATTAACTTATGGGACCTTTAAAAGACATAAAAGCTATTGAATTTTCTGGCATTGGGCCAGGTCCCTATTGTGGAATGCTGCTTGCTGATTTGGGCGCAGATGTAATAAGAGTTAGCAGGAAGGAAACTAAAGGTTTACAAAATAAATTTGATATTCATAATCGTTCAAAGAGAACTATTACCGCTGACTTAAAAAATAAAGAATCAGTCAAAGAGTTATTAAAATTAATAGGGCAGGTTGATGTTGTTTTCGAGGGGTTCAGACCTGGCGTTATGGAGAAGTTAGGTTTAGGGCCTGATGAGTGTTTAAAAGTTAATCCCAAATTAGTCTATGGTCGAATGACAGGCTGGGGTCAAGAAGGGCCTATGGCCAATCTTGCAGGTCACGATATTAATTACATTAGTCTTTCCGGAGCTCTTAATTCAATAGGTAGAAAAGATTCTAATCCAATTCCACCTTTAAATTTAATTGGTGACTATGGAGGAGGTGGTATGCATTTAGCTTTTGGAATTGTTTCTGGATTAATACACTCTTTAAAAACTGGTGAAGGGCAAGTAGTAGATTCTGCAATGGTTGACGGATCACTTTCATTAATGTCATTTTTTTATTCATTAAAAGAGATGGGTCATTGGGAAGATAAAAGAGAATCCAATCTGCTGGATGGTTATGCACATTTTTATGATACTTATGAATGTTCAGACAATAAATTTATAGCAGTAGGGTCGATAGAACCTCAATTTTATTCTGAACTTTTAGACAAACTTGAAATAGACGATAAAAGATTTCAAGACCAACACAATAAAGATTTATGGCCTGAACTAAAAGAAATCATGACCTTAAAAATTAAATCTAAATCTAGATCTGAATGGGTTGATATATTTTCTGATAGTGATGCTTGTGTTTCACCAGTTTTAAGTATGGAGGAGGCTCAACAGCATCCACATAACCTCGAAAGAGAAGCCTTCATCAATATCGATGGATTTAATCAACCAAATGCATCTCCAAGATATTCTAAAACTACATCAGAAATTAAACACAATGCCAAGGAGGTAGGAGCTGATCTTGATGATGTTTGTAAAGAATTTAATTTATCAAAAGACGCTTTTTAATTATTGATTCTGGCTTTCAAAAAAACACAAAGTATTTTTAAAAGATTCTTTCCTTATTTCATCTTCGTTTAGATCTAAGAGTAAAGATATTTCTTTCACTATATGATTCAAGTTGCTTGGCTCGTTGCGATTATTTTTAGGTTTTGTAGGAAGATCTTTAGGAATTAAATAAGGACAGTCAGTTTCGACCATTAATTTTGATAAAGGTATATTTTTGATAGTTTTCCGAAGTTCAACATTCCTTTTTTCATCGCATATCCACCCGGTAATGCCGATATAGCAACCTAACTCTAAATAATCATCTAATTGTTCTTGGGTTCCTGTAAAACAATGAACGACTGCTTTATTAATATCAGATGAGTATTTTCTTAAAATTTTTATAAAATCATCGTGCGAATCTCTTTGATGAAGAAAAAGAGGTTTGTTTGTATTAATTGCTATCTTAATTTGTTCTTCGAATGCGAATATTTGTTCTTCATAAGTAGATAGGTTTCTAAAGAAGTCTAAGCCTGTCTCACCAATAGCATGGGGGTTATTATTGGCTATTTTCTCTTTAAGAATATTTAAATACTCATCATTTATTTCATTTGCATGATGAGGATGGACTCCAATAGTGAAAAACATATCGTTTGGATATTGACGATATATTTTCAGTAATTTATCAAGATCACTTAATTGACTGCATATAAGTCCAAATTTTGTAATTTTATTAGTCAAAGCTCTACTAATAACTTTATCTAAATCATTATCAAACCTGTCACTCGTAAAGTTACAAGCTATGTCAGCTATTTCATGCATGTCTATCTTTATTAATTTCTAATAATATAAATTATGAACTAAAATTAACTTATCATGAATCAATTTGAAAGATTTCAAGAGGCTCTTAAACTAAAGAGTACTGAAAATAATAAATTTACAGTTAATCCAGATACTAACTATTTTGTAGGTAACACGCCACATGGTGGATATTTAATGGCTTTGATGCATAAAGCTTTAACAACTATATTGCCACATTCAACAGCTATAAGCTCATCAGTACAATATTTGGATAGGATTGATGCTGCACCTTTTGAGCTAGATGTTGAAATTTTTAAAATAAGCAGAGGTAGTTCATCAGGAATAGTAAGATTAAAGCAAGAAAATAAAACCTGCACCACTTTTACTGGCACCTGCTCTGATTTTGAACATATGAAAGGATATGATGACCTTCAAAAACCTTTGCCAGATATTTTTAATCAAAGTGATAAGAAAGATTACGTAAAAATGAATTATGACAAAATTTCAAAAGGCTTTACTCCAGCATTTATTCAACAGTTGGAATGTTTAATCCATCCAGATCATGCCTGGTGGAACCGGGGATCAGAATCACAAATCCGTAATAATGAAGCAAGATGCTCAGCATTTCTAGAAATGGAAGGAGGAACACCAGATCAATTCTGTTTATCTTTTTATTCAGACATACTGCCACCAGTTGTTTCTAATAAATATGGACCACTTGGATGGATACCAACAATAACTTTAACTACTCATATCAGACAAATGCCATCTACAAGTGAGGTCTATGCTGACTTTAAGGCTTCTGATATCAACAAAGGATACTTTGAGCAGGATTGTAATATATGGGATTTAAATGGAAATTTAGTTGCTTCGAGCCGTCAACTAACTAGAATACTAAAATCAGAAGAAAAATTATCGAATAATTTATAAAAAAGGATATCTAATGCAATTTAAAGGTACAAAGAACTATATTTCAACAGAAGATCTCAGTATGGCAGTAAATGCCGCTAGAGCTTTAGAAAGACCATTGTTAGTAAAAGGTGAGCCTGGAACAGGTAAAACACTTCTTGCTATTGAGGTTGCTAATGCGCTTGGAATGGATCTAATAGAATGGCATATCAAATCTACTACAAAAGCTTCGCAAGGTTTGTACGAATATGATGCTGTAACAAGATTGAGAGATTCACAACTGGGCGATGAAAGAGTAAAAGACATATCCAACTATATTAAAAAAGGAAAGTTATGGGATGCTTTTACATCAGATAAACAAGTAGTTTTGCTGATAGATGAAATTGATAAAGCAGATATAGAGTTCCCAAATGATTTACTTCAAGAATTGGATAGGATGGAGTTTTTTTGCTATGAGACAGGAGAGACAATAAAAGCAAAACACCGCCCATTAATAATTATGACTTCAAATAATGAAAAAGAATTGCCTGATGCTTTTTTAAGAAGATGTTTTTTTCATTATATTCAATTCCCTGACAGGGAAACAATGAATAAAATTGTTTCTGTTCATTATCCCAAGATAAAGAAAAAGCTTGTAAGTGAAGCCCTTGAGATATTTTTTGATTTACGTAAAATTCCCGGTCTTAAGAAAAAGCCTTCAACGTCTGAATTGATTGACTGGCTTAAACTTTTACTTTCAGATGATATGCCAGATGAAATTCTTAAAAATGCAGATTCATCTAAAGCAATTCCTCCATTGTATGGAGCGTTGCTAAAGAACGAACAAGACGTTCAACTACTTGAAAGGTTAGCATTTATGTCGAGGAGAGAATCAAACTCTAAGTAAATGTTAATTAATTTATTTCAAACAATAAGATCATCTGGAGTGCCATGTACTGTGAGAGAGCTTTTAGATCTTTTGGGCGCGCTTGAAAATCAACTAGTTTATGCAAATATTGATGATTTTTATTATCTTTCAAGAGCAACTCTTGTCAAAGATGAAAAATATTATGATAAGTTTGATAAAGCTTTTGAAATATATTTTAAAGGTATTGAGCGAATGGAGGATGTTTTCCAAGCATTAATACCAGAAGATTGGCTTAGAAAAGCATTTGAAAAAGAATTGGATCCTGAAGAATTAAAAAAAATTAAGTCGCTAGGTGGATTAGAAAAACTTTTAGAAGAATTTAAAAAACGTCTAGAAGAACAAAAAGAACGTCATGAAGGTGGAAATAAGTGGGTTGGAACTAATGGAACTTCTCCTTATGGTCATGGAGGTCAAAATCCTGAAGGTATAAGAATTGGTGGTCCTGGCGGGCAGAAGAAGGCTGTAAAAATATGGGAACAACGTCAATATTCCAACCTTGATGATTCAGTAATAATTGGAACTAGGGATATCAAAATGGCATTGAGACGATTAAGAAAATTTGCAAGACAGGGTAATGATCTTGAACTAGATATGGATGATACGATTAAATCAACAGCTAAAAATGCGGGTTATTTAGATATCAAGATGGTTCCTGAAAGACTAAATTCTGTAAAAGTTATAGTGATGTTCGATGTCGGTGGTTCAATGGATCCATACGTTAAATTATGTGAAGAATTATTTTCTGCAATAAAAACTGAATTTAAAAATTTAGAATATTTTTATTTTCATAACTCTATATATGAATCAGTTTGGAAAGATAACAGAAGAAGATCACAAGAACGTTTCCTGGTTCAGGATATTATCAATAAATTTTCATCAGACTATAAAGTAATTGTTGTTGGAGATGCAACGATGGCACCATATGAGATTACTAATGCTGGTGGTAGTATTGAACATTGGAATGAGGAGCCAAGTCATGTATGGATTAAAAGATTATCAGATCACTTTGAGAATATGGCATGGTTAAATCCTGTACCTGATGATCATTGGGACTATACTTCATCAATATGCATTTTGAGAGATTTATTTGAAAATAGAATGTATCCATTAACCTTAAAAGGCCTAGAGGAAGGTATGGCTGAGCTATCAAAATGAATAATGAGATAATCAAAGAAAATGGAATTAAATGGGGTCCATATAGATTAAGGATTCCTTTTATACATATGAGGTTTCTTACTGGGGAGTTTCTTCAGGGGTTAATAATTGCTGGTGCTACTGCATTGGCTGGTGCTCCAGTTGTCATGGCTCTTGGATTAAGCTTTGAGCAAGCAGTTGCTTGTTGCCTAATCGCCAGTATATTAATTACTTCTGGCCCAATTATATTTGGTGAACCACTAGCTCCAGGATGGGTTACACCAGCTTTGCCGTTAGTAATAGCATTTTTTATGTCGAAAGGATTTTTCGATGGAGTATATAGAGCAGAAGCTTTTCAATACATGGCAGCGATGTGCATAGAATTTACTATAATTATATTGTTTTTGGGTTTAACAGGACTGGGCAAAGTAATTGTTGAAAAAATACCAAATGCTTTAAAATCTGGAATCATTTTAGGAGCTGCTCTAGCAGCATTCTATCAAATCTTTTTCAGTGATTTTCAAAGATATGTTGGTGATACGCCTGTAGCAACATTAACAATCTTAATAATTTGCACTATCACTACTTTTTCGGAACCATTTAAAAGAATTGCTGAAAACAATAAATTTTTAAAGACTATTGGATCTCTTGGATTATTACCTGGATTTTTAATAGCAGCTTTTGTTGGTTATCTTGTTGGAGAAATAAATTTTGATATTCAGTCTGGATTTATAGTTCCTCCAATTAATGAAGTTATTGAGTTAACTTCGCCTCTATCAATAGGTTTACCGCCAACAGCCTATTACATAGAAGTATTTCCTCTTGTAATCATTGGATACCTATTGTTATTTGGTGATTTCGTAACTGGTATCGAGATTATCAAAGATGGTCAAAAAAATAGACCTGATGAGCAAATTAATATTGATATTAATAGAGCACATAACAGCGTTGGTATAAGAAACCTTATTGGTACATTTGTGAATCCTTTTTTCCCAACTCAAGGTGCTCTGTGGACAGGAGTGCATGTAATTATTATTGAAAGATGGAAGCAGGGAAGTGACGTTATGAAATCTCTTTTTGATGGAATAGGTTCTTACTATTTAATGGGCATACCTTTATTATTTTTTGTACTTCCATTTATTACATTTATGAAGCCTTTAATGATATTAGCTCTGGGTGTTACGTTAGTTCTGACTGGCTTAGCATGTTCATATGTTGCTATTTCATTAGTAAAAAAGAACAGTGAAATTGCGATATCTATTGTTACTGCACTTTTTGTTGCTTTCGGTGAGTTTAATGGGGTTGCCGCTCCGTGGATTGGATTAGTGATCGGATTATTTTTAAGTATTGTGCTTGTTGATAGCTCGCTGAGAGATAACTAAATTGGAAAACTTCGCTCTCGAAATATCAAATCTTAGAAAGATTTATTCTGGTGGTACTGAAGCTTTAAAAGGAATCTCACTAAAGGTAAAAGAAGGAGATTTCTATGCTCTCCTAGGACCTAATGGAGCGGGTAAATCTTCAACAATTGGAATTATTGGAACACTAGTGACCAAAACTAGTGGAACTGTAAAAATATTTAATCACGATATTGATCACAATGTTTCTATTGCAAAATCAGTTTTGGGTGTTGTATCTCAAGAATTAAATTTTTCACAATTTGAAAAAGTAATAGATATTGTTACTACACAAGCAGGTTTTTATGGAATCACTAAATCAGTAGCAAAACCAAAGGTAAAGATGATGCTTCAAAGGCTGGGTCTATGGGACAAGAGAAACGATCAGGCAAGAACTCTTTCTGGTGGCTATAAAAGAAGATTAATGATCGCAAAAGCTCTTATACATGAACCAAAACTTTTAATTCTAGATGAACCAACTGCTGGAGTAGATATTGAATTGAGGAGAGAAATGTGGGATTTTCTAAAGGAAATTAATAATAATGGAACGACAATAATTCTCACAACTCATTATTTAGAGGAAGCAGAGCAATTATGTAGAAATATTGGGATTATAGATCATGGTGAAATTGTTGTTGATACTTCGATGAAAGATCTCTTGAGAAGGCTTGATGTTCAAGGTTTTGTTCTTGATCTTGAGGAACCATTAGATGAAGCTCCAATTATTGATGGTTTTGAACTAAGATTAGAAGATTCTCTTACATTAGTAACAGCTGTCAGCAAAGATAGCTCTATAAATAGTTTATTTAGTGAGCTAAATAAGATTGGTGTAAATGTAAAATCTATGCGCAATGAATCTAATAGGCTTGAAGAATTATTTATAGAGATGATTAAAAAATAAAATGAATATAACTAACAAAAAAATTCTAATTACTCTTTGGACTTTAACCTCAAAGGAAATAAGAAGATTCATGAGAATATGGATACAAACATTAGTACCTCCTGCAGTAACAATGTCTTTATATTTTGTAATTTTTGGTTCTTTAATTGGTCCTCGTATAGGTGAAATGGATGGTTTTGACTATGTACAATTTATGATACCTGGACTAATAATGATGTCTGTAATTACAAACTCATATGCCAACGTTGTATCTTCGTTTTATGGTGTAAAGTTTCAAAAATCAATTGAGGAGTTATTAATTTCACCTATGCCTCATTGGGCCATATTACTTGGATTTATTCTGGGCGGAGTATCAAGGGGTGTACTAGTTGGGATTATTGTTTTTTGTGTAAGTTTAATTTTTTATCCAGAGTTTGAAATAGTTAACTTAGGGCTAACTCTGCTAGTGCTTGTTTTAACTGCAGTTTTATTTTCATTGATGGGATTTATTAATGCAATTTTTGCTGATAGTTTTGATGACATCTCAGTTATTCCAACTTTTGTACTAACTCCTCTAATATATTTAGGAGGTGTTTTTTATTCTATAAATATTTTACCTGAGTTTTGGAGACAAGTTTCAATGGCAAATCCAATGTTATATGTAGTGAATACTTTTAGAGAGGGAATGCTTGGAATTAGCGATGTATCAATTTCATTTTCTTTGACAATGATTTCTATTTTTATATTTATATTCACTTCATTGTCACTATATTTATTGCACAAAGGCATTGGAACTCGAGAATGAAGACTTCATTTTTAGGAAAGAAATCTAAAACAATAAAAAAAAGTGGTAAGAATCTTTTAGATGCTATAAGCAGAGTAAAGGAAAATATCAATCATGGAACTGATATATGGAATGTATATGATTTCATGCATTTAGATAAAAATAAAATTCCAGCCTTAAATGTATTAGAGATATCCATACCCTCTAAATCAGACTTTATGATTGAGTCCAAGTCAATGAAGTTATATTTGAATAGTTTCTATAACAAATCATTTAATTCTAAGACTGAAATTATTAAAAAAATTAAAAATGATATTCAATCTAAAATAAAAACGGATATCAAAGTGAAGTTTATTAACTCTTTTGTTAAAGAGCCCAAATTCTTTGACTTAAATAATTCAAAACTTAAATTAACTCCTCCAAAAAAGATTATTAAATTTAATGGATTTAGATCTATATGTCCTGTTACATCTCAGCCAGATTTTGCAAGCATTTATATCTTTTCTGATGTTTCTATTAATATTTCTTGGTTAAAAAAATATTTGATCTCTTTTGCTAATCATGGAGGATTTCACGAACAATGTATTGAACTCATATTTAAAACTTTAAAAAATGAAATTTCGTTCAATCATTTAGAAGTTTGTGGTCGTTTCCAAAGAAGGGGCGGCATAGATATAAATCCAATTAGAGGTACTCATAATAAAAAATTATTTGTAAATTTTAGAGAATTTAATCAATAATAAATAAATACATAAGGAGAAATTATGAAAAATATACTATTACTTGTTATTACATTTTCGATATCAAATGTATTTGCCGAAATTTGGAAGGACTATGAGCCTTCTGAGAGACAAATACAACTTACCGTCATTGACGTACAAGCAAATTATTTAGATAACTATTTGGTCAACTTGAAGAGAACATGGGTAAGATCAGTTGAAGCTCAAAAAGAACTTGGACACATTGTAGATTATGGTGTTTATGTATCTGATGGTGCAAATAGCCCAAATGTTTGGCTAACAATTGAATATGAGAATATGGCTGCTATGGAACAAACAAAAGAAAAATATGATGCTGTTAATGCTTTACTTGCTAAAAGATATGGTGATGATGAGGAGGAACTTGATAAAATCTCTAAAGGTTATGAAGAGATAAGAAGAATGGTTGATAACCAAAGAATTAATCAAGTGATGTTTAAAATGTAACTAGTTGCCCCCTTTTTAAATAAGGGGGCCAAATTTGGCGGAAGGTGAGGGAATCGAACCCCCGCGCCGTTACCGACGACACCTTTCCAAGGTGCTGCATTACCGCTCTGCCAACCTTCCAATTTAGAAATAATTATACTTGTTTCACAATATCTTTAAATGTATGATTTCTTGATGCCAAGTAATTATTCAAAAAACCTCACCAGCATCCTAGAGATGCTTTGGAATATTGAAAAAGATCTTAATTTAGTGTCATACAATGAAACTGAAAAAAAGATTTACTATATTATTGCTTGGAAACTTTCCAATTGTGGTACATGTAATATAAGTGATGTCATAGAGTCGTCAGGATTTTCAAGATCAACTGTTTATAAGACTATAAAAAAATTTGAATTAGCAGATCTTGTTTTAGTTAAACAATCAGAAGGAGACAAAAGAGAATTTAATTTAATATTAGCAAATTAAAAACTTTTAAATCTAAATCATGATTCACACTTTAAAAGTAACTATAACTGTATATGTTTTCGCAATGTTTTGTTATTCCGTGTGGTATTTTCTTCAAGTTCTTGATCTTGCAGGTATGAATCCAAATGGTGAATGGCTTGGCAGTTTATGTTATTTACCCCATGGAGCAAGAGTTTTAATGTTTTGCTTTTTTAGATATCACTCATTACCTGGATTATATTTAGCAGAAATAACTGGTCCGTCACTGATACATCACGATGATTATATGAATGGTTGGCCAATTGCAGCCTTTGCCTCCTTATTTTCTGTAGCTGCAGCGGTTGAATTAGTTAAATGGACAAGGGCAACTCCTGGCTTTTTCTCATTTTTTAAAGAGGTAAATTTTGAAAACTACAAATTTTTATATTTAGTTATTGTAGTTTCTGCTCTATTAAATGGGCTTTTAGTAAACGTAATACTTTCAGTTATCAACTCAACTAATTCAATAAGTGTAATCACTGTTTTCAGATTTGCTGTTGGTGATTTTCTCGGTGCTATCGCAGTAATAGCTGCTTTATGGATAATTTTCAGAACCCTTGTTGATACTCGTCTTATTGTTGATCCTAGGTTAGAGGATTAATTTCTTGCATACTGTATATTTATACAGTATTATAGTTGTATGAATAATTTAGTATATTTAAACAAAGATCCTATTCTTAAAGAATTTAATTCATATGTTGACAAAAGTTCTGCAAAAAAGATGATAGCTTTTAAATATTTTAATGGCAATTTACAGCTTTTTGATCAATATCTAAAAGATAATAGTTATGAAAATGTAGATACGTCACATAGTTTTGATTTTACAGAACCGAAATCACAATTAGAATTTTCTTTCTAGTAATAAATAATTCTTTATTTACAATCTATAGCGTATATAATTTGCATAAGCGTCTTATTTAGTAATTTTTTAAGGGGATTACTAAATATGTTTATTACTACCCTGAACATGGAGGTGGTCCTATTAGTATTTATTTAACAACAGGAAGCGGAGGTTTTACCTTTTGACAGAGGTAATTTTTTAGTTTCCGGCTAACAATTGTAATTAACGAGAGTTAGTTTATAACCCCCATCT
>Ga0209433_10000322_pt1 | contig 14540 bp, 12 predicted proteins | sample METZYME_5_50m_FD_187552 | JGI IMG/M metagenome (GOLD analysis project Ga0209433, IMG submission 187552) | Marine microbial communities from oxygen minimum zone in mesopelagic equatorial Pacific - METZYME_5_50m (SPAdes) (version 2) | ecosystem: Environmental > Aquatic > Marine > Oceanic | place...
CACGGGCAGAAGCCCACTGCATGGCCATTAAAAGTGGGACAATTAACACAAAGAAAACTAATGTGTATGCGGAAGCAATTTCCAATCTCATCGATGCGTAGCTATCTGCTAGACCGACCGGTAAAGTTTTCAGATAAGGTGTATGAAGCATCCAGGTTAGGTTAAACTCTCCAATTGAAAGGGTGACCACGGTTAAAGCACCAGCAAGAATACCTGGCATAGCGTTCGGCACTACTATGTCGCGAAATCTTTGCCAGGGCGAAGCTCCGAGAGACGCGGCGCCTTCTTCGAGGGTTTTTAGATCCATCGCTGCCAGAACTGCTAAGATAGACCTAACCATAAACGGCAAAGTATACAGAACATGACCAACTAATATAAATGTCCAAGATGTTCGGAAGCCACTTAGTGTTCCATAAAGCTGTAACAGAGCTAGTGCCAGAGCAAGTCCTGGTACTGCTAATGGTAAAGATATAAATTCCTCTAACAATCTGGATAGCCAGCCCGGGTGACGGGCTAATCCATAAGCAGCCGGTAATCCAATTATTAAAGTTACAATAAGGCAAGCTATTGCAAGCCATAGAGATAGGAAAATACTGTCTGCATAAAGTTCCCAGACGTTTAGTACCCATTTAAAAGTTAGGCCAGAGGATACGCCTTTGAAATAATTTACTGTTATTCCAGCCAGCACTGACATTAGTGTTGGTATCAAAAGAAATGCACACGCTGTAAGAGTGACAGTTAATTGCAAAAGTTTTGTTTTCGATTTGAACAAATTACCCTCCTGCCGCTACCGTTGTGCCTGATAAGCTTCGGGCGATTAATAGTAATATCCAGGTTACAACACCCAGAACAATTGATAAGGCAGATGCCATTGCGATATTTGCCGACAATGTGAACTCAGTATAAATAACCATAGGGATCACATCGATATTTGTTGCTAAGGTAAACGCCGTTCCAAAAGCTCCCATTGCTGTTGCAAATGCAATAGCCCCAGAGGCAATTAATGAAGGCATCAGGCCGGGAAGTATAACATCTACTACTACTCTAAACGGGTTTGCTCCTAAAGTTCGAGCAGCCTCTTCAAGTGCTGGGTCAAGCTTCTCTGCAGCAGCCATGACCGTTAATAGCACACGGGGTATAGAAAAATATAGGTAACCTAAAAATAGCCCTAATACTGAATAAGCAAAAACTACATGCCCTGGAGTTATTTGGTTGATTAGTCCTTGGCGTCCACCAAGTAATATTATCAAGAAACCTATTACAACTCCTGGAAAAGCTAAAGGTAGTGTAAGAATAGATAATAGTGTATTTCTACCACGAAATTGATTTCTGACCAGAAACATTCCAGCCGTTGTCGAAACTGCCAAGGCAGCAAAAGTGGTGGCTAATGAAACAAGTACTGTAAGTATTAATGTATTGATATATCGAGGTTTTCTTATAATATCTAGGTAGACAGCCCATCCATTGTCGCCTTCCACTGATGCTAAAAATAGCCGAATTAGTGGAAATGCCAGGAATGCCAATGAAAAGATTAATAGAGGCGTTAGGCAGGTTAGTACAAAGGTTCTATTTGTCATCAATTGTAAATGGGTCGAGCATATTCCATACTCGACCCTTCTCTATAAAAATTTTTATTTAACTTCGCTAAGGTAACGCTCACCAAAACCTGATTGCGCCTTCTCCATTTCTGCATAGTTAACAGCAACTGCACGCTCGTAATCACTCGCTGGCAAAAATTTTGCTGCAACTTCTGCAGGTAATTCTACTGGACGCGAGGGTTGCAAGTATGCGTTTGTCCAAATTGCTTGGCCCTTATCCGAAAGGATAAAATCTAAGACCTTTTTACCAAGTTCAGGATTTGGACCATTATTTACGAGGCTCATAACGTAGGGCACGCGTACTGAACCTTCGCAAGGTAGAACAAACTCAAAGTTACCATCTTCTTCGTACTTTCCTCTGTAAGCATTAAAGTCGTAGTCAAAGAGAATTGGAATTTCTCCAGAAACTACGCGTGCGTAAGATGTTTGCTTTGGGACGATCGGTGAATTTTTTGCGAGGTCGTTAAAATACTTAATAGCAGGATCAAAATTATTAAGGTCACCTCCGAATGCTATATTTGCTGCGACTGCACCGGCATACCCAACGAAAGCAGACGATGGATCAAGATATCCAACCATTCCTCTGTAATCGGACTTGGTTAAGTCAGCAAAACATTGAGGAACTGCTGCCCCGCCTAATGCATCAACATTTACAAAGAAACCGAGTGTTCCATAGTGTATTGCAAACCATTTACCATCTGGATCCTTTAATCCATCTGGTATGTCATCAAAACCCGTGGGCTTATACGCTGTTGCAACTCCCTCATTTCCCGCTTTGATACCGGTAGTTACGCCATAGTATGCGACGTCTGCTACAGGATTATCTCTTTCGGCTAAAAGTTGACTTAATGTTTGCCCTGAATTTTTGTTATCATGGGGCATTTGCACATCTATTTCTTTATCAATTGCTTCTAACATAGATGCCCAATCTGCCCATTGGGGTGGGCAATTATAGCAAACTGCATCTTCAGCCATGGCTGGAGTTACAAATGCCATTGTCATCAATGTGGCTACTAGTCTATACTTCATTTTGACTTCTCCTATTGAATTTAGTTTCTTATTTTGGGGTCGAAAGACGATGGAAAGGGTGTTATCTTTCCATCGTCGCTGCTTTCTGCGCCCAAGCGGGCAAGGCTGCCGCCAGCGCGGAAATTAAATGTCTGATCTGCAGACGGTGGTTTTGGAACATCAGTTTTGTTTATAAATGATAAAACTGTTCTGCCTGCGCCAGCTCCAAGCATTTTTGGCTCAGTTACAATTGTGGCTAGAGTGGGCTCTACCATCAAACCGACATCTATGCCATCAAAACCAATTATTGATAGATCGCGAGGTACATTAAGAGCAAGTTTTCGAGCACTACGGATAATTGCAAGTGCAAGGAAATCGTTCGATGCGAAAATGCCTGTGATGGCTGGATTTTCAGCGAGAAATAGCTTTAATCGTAAAGTTAAGTCTTCGAAATCTTCACTAATTTCTAGGAGTTTTGGTTTGTTCATACCTCTTGCTATACATCCAGCGCAATAACCCTCGTATCTTTGCCTGGCTCTATCGGATTTATTAAAGTTTAAAGCTAAAAACCCTGTCTGATTGTGCCGATTTTCTGAAAAAGCTTGCGCCACCCTTTTCGCTGCAGCTTCGTCATCTACTGACCAACTTTCGTGTTTCACTGGGGTATTATTGTACAGTAGACAGTGAGGTAATCTACGATTTTTAATGATTGATAAACCTTCACTTCTTTCGGCGTCACTAACCGTTAAGACTATACCCGCAACTTGCTTGGATATTAGTGTTCGGATGGCGTTTAATTCACTTTCAGGGCTATAATTTGTACAAATAAGAAGCATCTGATACCCAGAAAGCGTTAGTACTTCTTGGGCGCCTTGTAGCGCGTCAGCATAAACAGGATTTGCAATTGAGGGTAAAACAAAGCCAATTGTGCGTGTTGTTGAGCTCTGCAAAGATCGTCCAACTTCGCTGAACTGAAAATCTAATTCTTTTACAGCCGCTACAACACGCTTTCGCATTTCTAGACTGGCAGATCCAGTATTATTTAGAACCCTGCTAACCGTTGCGACACCACAGCCGGCTTTTAATGCAACATCCTTAATTGTTGCTTGCTGATGCATACTCCACTCTCCCAATGTGTGCATACAAATTCATTTTTATTTTTTGCTAGAGTTAGTTAATTAAATTTTGTTTGGTTATCGTTTTTAACACCCGGTAAACGCGAATTCTTTTTAATATCCCTCTAACAAAAAATTGGAAACGTTTCCAATTAAACTACCATTTAATCTTCATTCACGCAAGCTTTCTTAGTAGTGTTTTCCAAACATGTTTAATATCAATAGGTTGAGTGTTTGATATAATTTTCTTGAATTAGTATTCACTGCTAGATGAATAATATATCTTCGCAGTAGATTCGGATGATTTTGCTCATTAAATTTTTACGAAATCAAATTTCCTTACCACCCGAGTATAATTTTCTGTTTCTATTTAAATTATATTTTGTGTAATTAATGCTGGCGCTTCTGGTTTTTTCACCACATCATATATTTTAAGCTAGTTGAAATTTTTTTATGAATATGAGGAATGGTTAATGTCTGACGAAGTGCATTATGACGAAAAGATTATAGCTTTTCTGGAAGATTTGTGGGGGGATGGATTTTTATCACCTGGCGGTTCTGAAGAGGTTCGACGTGTGTTAGAGGGAGTAACGATCTCTGATAAATCTGTAATTGATATCGGCTGTGGTTCGGGTGCATGTGCAATTCTATTGGCTCAAGAATGTGGTGCACGTAGCGTTGTTGCAATTGATGTGGCAAATCCAGTTTGTGAAGCCGCTAATAAGCGTGTGGCAGCTAATGGATTGTCCGAGAAAGTCTCAATTGAGTTAGTAGAACCTGGTCCATTACCATTTGCTGACGAGATGTTCGATGTGGTTTTTTCAAAAGACTCCATAATCCATATTCCGGATAAGGAGTCATTGGCTCTTGAGGCATATCGTGTTCTAAAGCCAGGAGGATATTTTGCAGCGTCAGATTGGCTGATCAGTCATGATAATAGTCCATCAGATGAAATGGTTGAATATATAAAAGCCGAGGGACTCGATTTTGCAATGGCGTCACCAGTTAGATATGAAAACGCAATGAAGAATGCTGGCTTCGTTGACGTAGAGCTCGTCAACAGAAATTCTTGGTACTCAAAGGTCGCGCCCAAGGAGCTTGAGTGGTTGTCAGGAAGTAGAAAGTCTGAGCTTTACGAGAGACATGGAAGAGAGTTAATTGATCATCAAATTAATGTATGGTCAAAAATGGTTCCTGTTGTGAGAAGTGGTGAGCACTGCCCTCATCATATTCGCGCTAAAAAGCCAACATAGGGTTAGTCGAATGAAAATCGATACATTTGGTGTGGAAATGTGGATGAACGAATGGGAAACCAAATGTGAGTTTAACTTGGCGGAAACATGCGTAGAAAGTCTAACAATTGATCAATTGTTTCAAATTTCGGGCAAGAACAAAAAAGATTTATCCGAAATACTGAGCCTTAAAATGACCTACGGTGAGATTAAAGGTTCTGATAGGCTGAGAACAGCAATTGCAGCATTATATGATAACCAAACTTATGAAAATGTGCTTGTTACTCATGGGACGATCGGAGCTAACATGTTGGTACATAAGACCCTAGTAGACAGTGATGATCGTGTTGTTTCAGTTGTGCCAACCTACCAGCAACATTTTTCAATCCCAAAAAGTATAGGTGCCGATGTGCATTTTTTGAGGTTGCGGGAAGAAAATAATTGGTTGCCTGATTTAGATGAGCTCAAAAAGCTTGTAACGCCTGGCACAAAACTAATTGCATTGACAAATCCCAATAATCCAACTGGATCACTTATCGATAAGGAGATGCTTGGTGAAATTTCAGAAATTGCAGCTGAGGCAGGATCATGGATCCTTTGTGATGAAGTCTATCGTGGTACCGATCAGCATGGAACTGGGATGACCGCATCAATTACTGATATTTATGAAAAAGGAATAAGCACGGCTGGAATGTCAAAGGCGTATAGTTTGGCCGGATTAAGGCTTGGTTGGGTGACGGCCCCACTTAAGGTTATTGAGGACGTGATGATCCACCGCGACTATGATACCATTAGCGTTGGCATGGTAGATGATTATCTTGCTACGGTTGCCTTGGAGAGTGTTGATCGGTTATTGGAACGTTCACACGAAATCACTCGAGGTAACTTAAGCTATTTATCATCTTGGCTTGACGGAGAAACAAAACTTTCTTGGGTTAAACCGAGCTCTGGTACTACTGCATTAGTAAAACTCGAACTGCCAATCAAATCATATGATTTTTGTGTAAAGCTTCTTCAGAAGACAGGCGTGATGTTTACCCCTGGCGCGGCTATGGGAATGGAAGGCTTCATCCGAGTTGGTTATGCCAATAACCCAGATGTATTGAGAGCGGGTTTGGGCCGTGTGTCAGAATATCTAGAAACTATTTAAACTATTTTACTGAAGTAAATGACGTTTTGATTTTAAGATAATCTAAGATAAGGACATTTAGTTTTATGTATGATCTAAATAAATCTCAAATTATGGAGCTATTTCAGTTCGATAACGCTGCAAAAGTTATCAGTGCAGCATATATTGCCTCTTCTAGTGGTAATGTGCAGACAGGTGATGTCGTTCACTTAAGCTTTCCAGGTTCAAACGGTGATTGTCATGTTAAATCTGGTCATATTAATAATGCAGAGTCGTATGTAATTAAAATTGCCTCTGGGTTTTATGATAATCCATCAAAAGGACTCCCATCTTCAAATGGTATGATGCTAGCCTTTTCTGCATCTACTGGAGAACCTAAAGCAATTCTAAGAGACGAGGGTTGGCTAACGGATATGCGTACCGGTATAGGAGGTGCCGTAGCAACCAAGGCTTTAGCCGCCAAAAACGCGGAAAAAGTCCTAATAATAGGGTCCGGTATTCAGGCGCAATTTCAAGCTAAATGTTTAGCATCTTTGATGCCTGAAAGACCATTTAAATTCAATATTTGGGGTAGAAATACAAGTGCTGCTGCTGCTCTCGCGGAAGAGCTACGAGGTTACAATTTAAATGCTGATGTTGCTAAAAATTTAGATGAGGAAGTTCCACTTGCAGATATTATAATTACCACAACTCCTGCGACATCTTCTTTGTTCGGGGATAATTTAGTGCGGCCGGGTACCCACATAACAGCTATCGGAGCGGATACTCATGGCAAGCAGGAATTGCCAACAAGCTTAATTGAATCCGCCTCACTTTTAGTTTGTGATATGACGTCACAGTCACTAAACCATGGTGAGTTCCAGGTCATTAATGATACTGATCTTTCAAAAAAGGTAGTAGAATTGGGAAATATTTTGTCTAATAATTGTGCGGGTCGCACCTCGGATAATGATATTACCATTGCAGATCTTACAGGTATAGCCGCTCAAGATATCGCAATCACAAGTGGAATTATTAATGCTGCAGAGTTTGAAAAATAGAATTAAAGGATATTATTTATGAGTGCATCTTCGGCAGTACTTCAGCAGGCTGCTCTTTCAGTATCAGCCTACAGTCGAATTAAGCCTTGGTTGAGCCCAACACCATGCATTCCATCCCGTCAGGTCCTGACAGAAAAAACTGAGCTTTATTACAAGGCTGATAATTTCCAAAAAACTGGTTCGTTTAAATTTAGAGGGGCGCTATCAAAATTGACCTCGATGTCGACCAACGTACCAGCAATCACTGCTTCATCTGGAAATCATGGCCTAGGACTTTCAACAGCTGCAAAGTTAACAGGTCACAATTTAACCGTCGTACTACCTGAAACTGTAGCTCGTGAGAAGTTGGAAAAAATTAAGGCACTTGGTGTTGAAACTATTTTGCATTCCAATGACTCTGGCATTGCTGAGCAACATGCGCAGAAGCTAGCGAGAGAGCAGGGAAAAATATATGTTTCGCCCTACAATGATTCGCAGATTATCGCTGGTCAAGGAACACTAGCAATCGAGTTATTGGATCAGCTTCCTAGGCTTGATGTGGTATATGTTTCCATTGGTGGAGGTGGGTTGATTTCAGGTATTGGTTCTGTACTAAAAGCTTTTTCACCAAAAACTAGAGTTGTTGGTGTAAGTGCTAAGAACTCTGCAGAGCTAGCTGCAAGTATCAGGGCTGGTAAAATGGTTAAAGTTGACCATCAGGAAACCTTGGCGGATGGATGTGCTGGTGGTGTTGATAATGATACGATAACACTTGGCTTGGGGACAGAAGTAATCGATGATTTGATTGACTGTTCTGAAAAACAAATAGAGGTAGGCTTGCAGCAGATTGCTTGGAGTGAAAAAATGTTGGTCGAAGGATCTGCAGGGTTGGCCTATGCTGCTTGGCAAGAAGATTCTGAGAAAAATAAAAATAAGATAAGTGCAGTCGTTTTGTGTGGAGCGAATTTTGACAAAGAAACTTTGTCTCCAATTGTCAACTCACAATAACTAATTAGTTTTCCAAAGAACGGTTGGTGAAAGTGAAATAAAAATACTACAATTTAAAATAAAATTTCTATTTCTTCTCACCCTCTAGCTTTCATATGGTAAATAAAACTTAGCCAACAAGGGAGAAAAAAATGATAGAAAGTTTTGGTGGTTCTTTAAACCTCATTATATGGATTATCGCTACACTGGGAGCAGGTTATTATTCATACAGGTGTCTTTTCGGGACCAGGGGGATGATAGACCAGTATGGTGCCGGGGATGGAGCAGCTTTTCCATTAGTATTAATTGGGACTTTTACGGGTGCTGGTTTTATTATGGGTATTGTGGTTTTAATTTCTGGGCCTCAGTACGCATGGGCGTTTATAACTTATAGTTTTGTTCAATCAGCTTTAGGAATTGTATTTGGTTTCAGAATCCTCAAAAGCGAATGGGCACAGGTAGAGGGCGTAAAAATGACTAATGAATTTTGGATTGCGCCCTTGGTGTTCACAGTTCTGTATGGGTTTCTTTTATTCAACATGCAGGACATTTTGTATGTAACGGACGCCGTGAGCTAAAGAAGCCTATTTAATCTGCGTATACTTATGATTTTATTGGTAAAAGTGCCTAATGATAAGATATGCGTCGTTTTGGCTGAATGAATTGTTATATTTATTTGGCCACTACTACATCAAGAGAAGAAACCAGATGCTGAAATTGCCTTAAAATTGGTTTGTCGGTTAGTAAATAATCGCCAGGTTTTAGCTCGGGTTGTTTAAGAGACGGCTTCCTTTTCTGTGGTAAAAATTTTGAATGATCAACTGCCATTATGGTTTTAGAAGAGTTTTTAAGCATTGCTGTTGCCATATCAACTTCACATTGCTCATGGACCAAAAATCCCTTTTTCTCATCAACTAATGATGCTGATAACAATGCGTAGTCCACATGAATTCTTTCAATAATGTCAAAGGCTGATCGATCAAATGATGCACCATCGTGATGTCGCAACTGAGTGCCTGCCATTGAAACATTATTTCCAGGAATCATGGATAAGGTGCTCGCTACAAATGCAGAATTAGTTACAACGGTTAGGTACCTTCTTTCCCTCAAAGCCTGGGCCGCGAAGGCAGATGTCGACCCTGTGTCTATGGCAATGCGATCACCATCTTTAATCAAATCTAATAGTGAACGAGCTATAGCTATTTTTGCTGCTTTGTTTTGGCTCATCCTTGACAAAAACGGAGGATCAATAGGTGAGCGATTTGATACTAAGGCTCCGTGGACCTTTGCAATTTCGCCTCGCTCCACTAGGGGACGAACTACCCTCCGGATGGTTTGGTCCGATACGTTCAAAGCACGCGCTAGCGCCAGTACAGTGATACTGCCCTGCATGTTTACAATTTCTCTGATTTGTATTTCGTATTTTGACATGACGTCCTTGATCGCTCGGTATAACTTGATTGATTACCAAGGCAAATCGCCTGAAATCAACAAAAATCAACAAATACATTGATAATATTATTTTCAGTAGTATCGTTTCCTAAAATAATCGGATCTTGTAAATGGTTGATTTTGAAACCAAGCACCTAATAATAGGTGGAGGCATAATAGGTTGCTCAATAGCTTATCATCTTACCCGTAATAGAGAAAAAGATGTGGTATTATTAGAGCGTGCAGCGCTGACTGAGGGAGCCACTTGGCATGCAGCTGGACTTGTAGGTCAGTTGCGCTCTTCTAGAAATACCACACGAATGCTTAAGAAATCGGTGGAGATGTATGACCGTTTGCAAAAAGAAGATGGCATGTCATTTGACTGGAAAAAAACTGGTTCTTTAAGGCTTGCTGCCAACGAAGATCGTTTGCTAGAGGCTAAAAGGCTCACCACTATGGCACAGAGTTTTGGTCTTGAAATGTCTATGATAGGACCTTCTGACGCCATGGAACTATTCCCATTGATCGAACAGAAAGGACTGCTGGGAGCTGCTTTTATTCCGTCAGATGGCCATGTTGATCCAGCATCTCTTTGTCAAGCGATTGCTACTGTTGCAAGAAATCAAGGCGCTGAGATTAGGCAGGGAGTCGAAGTTACAGATTTCAAGACAAAAGGACGGAGGGTCGTCGAAGTTGAGACCACAGAAGGAAATTATAAAGCCGATAATATAATTTTGGCAACCGGAATGTGGAGTAGAGAGATTGGGCAAAAACTAGGGATTAGAATTCCGGCATGTGCTGTTGAGCATCAATATATCATTACTGAGTCGACTGGGTTAGACCTCGCAAATTTTCCTACTTTACGAGATCCAGAGAGGCTTGTGTATTACAAACCAGATGTTAGTGGTCGTTTAGTGGTGGGTGGGTATGAAGATGATACTTTGCCGTTTGGTTGCCCAACAATTCCAGGCGATTTTACAAGACAGCTTTTACCAGAAAATTTAAATCGATTCTTACCGCTAGCGGAATTGGCCGGTGAGATAACTCCAGTTTTAAATGAAGTGGGCATAAGGCAAGTAATAAATGGGCCGATTCCATATTCGGCAGACGGTGATTTTATCATGGGTTGGCAGCCTGGATTTGATAATTTAATGCTTGCAACGGCCTTTCTATATGGAATTGCTGCTGCTGGTGGTGCTGGTGAAATGATCGCAGAGTGGATATTGGAAGGATCTCCCTCTTTAGACTTATGGCCTCTTGATGTTCGCCGGTTTGGACCGCACCACGGTACTCAAAAATTTATGTATCCACGTGCAGTTGAAAATTATGCATACCATTACAAGATGCGTTATCCTGGGCAGGAGTATGAAAGTGCTCGTCAGATACGGTTGTCTCCTTTGTATGAAATACTAAAAGAATTTGGTGCTGTATACGGATCTAAGAATGGTTGGGAGAGGCCACTTTGGTTTGCACCTGAAGGAGTAGCGCCCTTCGACCAACTTGGTTTTCTAGAACCTGGATGGCGGAAATATGTTTCTGAAGAGCACAGGGCCGTACGGGAACGTGTTGCATTAATAGATCAGACGTCATTTGCTAAATTTGAAATATTCGGTACTGGTGTTTTGGAGTTTCTTCAAACTCATTGTGTCTCAGATATGGATAAACCGATTGGGTCCGTTTTATATACACAAATGTGTAATTCGCACGGAGGTATTGAGGCTGATGTAACTTTTATAAGATTATCAAGTAATCATTTCTATATGGTAACAGGTTCAGGTTTTGGTGTGCACGATAGTGAATGGTTGCTAAGTAAATTTCCAACTGATGGTACAATTCATCTAATAGAAGTAACGTCGGGAAAAGCCGTAATAAATGTGGTTGGTCCTAAGTCGCGAGACCTTTTGTCTAAAATTTCTGAGACTGATGTATCCGGAGAAGCTATACCATTTGCAAGTGCTAGAGAAATAATTATTGGTGCTGCGCCAGTATTAGCAAGTCGTATTGGGTATGTGGGCGAGCTAGGATTTGAACTCCATATACCGAGTGAATTCGCTATCCATGTTTACAAAGAACTTTGGCAGGCTGGGCAGGAAATGGGCATTGCGAATGTTGGCTACAGGGCAATAGAAAGCTTGCGTATGGAAAAGGGTTATCTGTATTGGTCAACAGACATATCTCCAGATTATTCACCACTGGAAGCTGGACTCGGCTTTCGAGTTCATTTTGATTTAAAAGATGATTTTTTAGGGCGCAAAGCTTTAGAAAGTCAGATGAAAAATGGATTAGTTCGTAAATTATTTACCTTTGTATCTGAGCAGTTTTTACCGCTAACAGGTGGTGAAACTATATTAGAGAGTGGCCGAGTTGTATCACTTGCGACGTCTGTAGCCTATGGGTTTACCGTAAAGAAGACTATAATAAGAGGTTATCTGGAGCGCTCGAATTGGGGATTAACGGAATTTACCGTGGAGGTATTTGGTAACAGGTATCCTGTAAAAATGGTTTCCAGTCCAGTTTATGATCCAAAAAATTTAGCACTAAAAGGTTAGGAGAAAAAATGGTTGAACATAGTGACCAGGTCTTGGAGGCTTTACGGAAAGTACCAGGATTTGAGAATCCTGATGATGTCATGGCAATTACCCGATTGGGCGGTTTAACGAATTTGGTTCATAGAGTAGATTTAACTGAGCGGTCTATAATAGTGCGCATTCCTGGTCAAGGTACTGAAGACTATATTGATCGCGAAGTTGAAGCATACAATGCAAATGCTGCTTCAAAAGCAGGAGTTTCTCCTAGTGTTATTCATGTAGAACCAAGAACTGGAATTATGATTTCAGATGCCGTGTCAAATATTGAAACGATGACACCAAAACTATTCAAAGAGCGCAAAGGGTCTCCCTCTAGGGCAGGTGTCGCGCTCGCGCAGCTTCACAACTCTGGGCAAGAGTTTAAATTCAGATTTGAGTTGTTTTCTATGATTGATGAATATCTCAAAATTGTTTCGACTAAGGATGTTAATTTACCGTCTGGATACCAGGAGATTGTTTCTGCTGCGGAACCAATTAAAGAAATTCTAGCAAATAAAGAATTGCCGCTAGCTCCATGTCATTGTGATCCTTTATGCGAAAACTTTCTAGATGATGGAAAAAAAATGTGGATTGTTGACTGGGAGTATTCTGGCATGAACGATCCATTATGGGATGTTGGGGATCTTTCTGTAGAAGCAGGTATGACAGCTGATCAAGAATCGGAAATGATGGTAGCATACTTTGGTCGAGAGCCTACTGCTGCAGAGAACGGTCGTGTGATTATATATAAGGCGATGTGTGATTTATTGTGGACACTCTGGGGGCTGATACAACATGCTGATAACAATCCTGCGGAGGACTTTTGGGCATATTCAACGGGAAGATTTGATCGGTGTAAGCTACTTATGTTTGGGTCCGATTTCCAAAAACATTTAGATTCTGTTCGTGACGAGTGAAAGAAAAAAATTAATATGGGCCTTTATAATTTGAATTAGGTCATGCCAAAACCTACCCTGATGTTGATTTTTGTTGATTTAATACACCATTGGTGTTGAATTTATATCATCTTGTATGAGTCGAAGGCTCGAAAAGTCTGAGATTACTGTACTAAATTAAAATAATACGGAGGATTAAAAATGAGAACGATAATTGCTGCCACTGCAATGTCTCTGATGGCCTATCCGGCTTTTTCAGATAGTTCCGACCCAATAAAGCTTACATTACATGATTGGTCCGGCCAGCTAATTACTACCACCTTGATGGGCGAGGTATTGAAACAGGCTGGTCACAATGTTGAGTATGTCCAGGCAGATTATATTGCGCAATTTGCAGGTCTTGAAACTGGCGATTTACATGTTGCTATGGAAATTTGGGAGACAACTGGTCGAGAGGCAATGGACGCTTCTTTTGCAACTGGTAATGTCGTTTCTATGGGTGAAACCGGGATGATGGCTATCGAAGAATGGTGGTATCCTTCTTATATGGCTGATCGTTGTCCGGGTTTGCCTAATTGGGAAGCATTGAAAGACTGTCCTGAAGCTTTTGCAACTCCAGAAACAGCGCCTTTGGGTCGTTATCTAGGGGGCCCCGTAACATGGGGTGGTTTTGATGATGAGCGTGTAGAAGCTTTAGAGCTCGATTTCGAAGTTGTACATGCAGGTACGGATGCTGCACTGTTTGCTGAACTTGAAGCGGCGTATCAGAGACAAGACCCAATTGTATTATGGGTGTATTCCCCACACTGGGCGCCAGCAAAATTTGACGGTTCATTTGTGGAATTTCCTCCGTATTCTGCGGAATGTTATAACGATCCTTCCGTTGGAATTAATCCCGATGCGGCTTACGATTGCGGTAAGCCTACGGGTCCAATCTGGAAAGTTGCCTGGAGTGGATTATCAGGGAAATGGCCTGATGCGGCTAAGGTAATTGAAAACTTTAAGATTTCGAACGCTGATGCAGCTGGAATGGTAGCAGAGGTGGATTTAAACGGTAAATCAATTGAAGATACGGTTGCTGCTTGGATGGAGGCTAATAAAGGCACTTGGTCCACTTGGATAAAATAAGCAGAATATTAAAAATATCTTTACTGGTGCTCCCCTCATAGGAGGGGAGTTCAAACTTAAGAATATCCCACGCTTGGCTGTTGCCATTGATCGAGCGCCTTGTAAAACTGTGCTTATAAGTTTGATAAATAAGAGTATGTGATGACAGCAAATGTCCTTCTTGATTGTAAAAATATTTGGAAACTTTATGGTGCTAAGGCCAACAGTATTTTAGATACTAACGTTAATCCTGATATTAATACACTGAAGGCTGAGGGTATAATTGGTGCTGTTCGCGCTGTTAATGTCAAAATTATGAAAGGAGAAATTTTTGTTATTATGGGCTTATCCGGATCAGGTAAATCAACCCTTGTCCGGTGTCTGTCTCGACTAGTCGAACCTACCACAGGCTCAATTAAGTTTGATGGAGTTGATCTTCTTAAAGCGACTG
>Ga0209433_10000325_pt1 | contig 14496 bp, 15 predicted proteins | sample METZYME_5_50m_FD_187552 | JGI IMG/M metagenome (GOLD analysis project Ga0209433, IMG submission 187552) | Marine microbial communities from oxygen minimum zone in mesopelagic equatorial Pacific - METZYME_5_50m (SPAdes) (version 2) | ecosystem: Environmental > Aquatic > Marine > Oceanic | place...
TATTTGAGGATATATTTTTTTTAAAAACCACAAAATGGATAAATCCAATAATAAGTTAAAACCAGCAATACAGCACGCAATAATCGCTGGTTGCATAATTTCATTTATTAGTTTTGGGTTTTCAGCCTCATTCAGTGTTTTTTTGCGGCCAATGTCAGTAGACTTAGGTTGGGGAAGAGAAGTTTTCTCTCTTTCATTGGCTATTCAAGTATTGATGTGGGGAGTTGCACAACCGCTGGCAGGGGCATATGCCGATAAGCACGGCCCTACGCAGGTATTGGCTTTTGGTGCTATTTTTGCTGCGCTAGGTTTTGCTCTGCGCGGCATATTACTTGATGAAACTATGTTTATTTTAACTGGGTTTATTGTTGGGATAGGCACCGGCGCGTGTTCTTTTCCAGTTGTGATTGTAGCTCTGGGCAAAGTTGTAAGGGCAAAACAAAGAAGTTTTATTTTAGGTCTAGGAACAGCTGCAGCTTCTGCTGGTATGTTCGCAGGAGCTCCGATTGCCACCATTCTTATGGACAAAATAGGCTGGGGTGCAGCAATATTGATTGTGGCCGCCTCTTTTCTAGTAATCTTACCTCTTCTCTATTTTATATCTCGTGCCTCGGAAAAACCAAAGGCTCACAAAGAACAGTTAAATACGTTACAAGCTATAAAAATAGCCTTTTCTGATAGGTCATATACGCTACTATTTTTTGGATTTTTTGTCTGTGGTTTTCATGTCCAATTTATTCAGACCCATCTACCAGCTTACATAACGGATGAAGGTTTAGCACCAATAATAGGTGCTTGGTCCTTAGCTCTAATTGGACTATTCAATATAGGCGGTTCTTTTCTTTCAGGATGGTCAGGTCAACTATATTCGAAACCAAAGTTGCTCGCAGGTATATATGCAAGTAGAGCCGCTGTCATTACTATATTCATATTTACTCCTTTAAATGAAACTAGTGTTTTAATATTTTCAGCAGGTATGGGGATACTTTGGTTATCAACAGTAGCTCTAACAACCGGCCTGGTTGCTCAAACGCAGGGTTTGAAATTTTTATCAACCTTGGTGGGTTTAGTATTCTTAAGTCATCAAGTGGGTGGATTTTTGGGAGCATGGCTTGGTGGCAGATTATATGACCTCACAGGAAACTATAATGCAATGTGGGTAGCAGCAATTTTATTTGGTTTGGCAGCTACGGTTATCCATATCCCAATTAAAGAGCGGCCTGGAAAATTAGCACAAGCTGAATCAATATAATTAAGGTTAACAAAGTTAAAATACTAAATCGACTTAATCATAATTTTTCGCGAGTATGAAACCATTCCTTCTAGCGCTTCTTGCAATCATTAGGCTAGATCAACTATTTCCAGCTAAAAATGCTACGGCTTTTTGCTTTTATGGAAATTTTTAGTATCCAGAAAAACAGTGCCAAACTGGAGACATACTCCAGCTTATGGTTAAAATTAGTTCTTCAAAAATTCGTGACCAATTAACAAAAACCATGTTTAGATGATTTTAAAATGTTCTATCTTCTGTCATACGTTGTAATTTTAGTATTGTTACTAATTATTTCATGTGCTTTGTTCACAACAATAATTTCCCATAAAATTAAACGTTCTATCCCAAAATTTGGTAAAATTACTCGGCTCGAGGATGCTGAAATACATTGGTATGACTCCGGCCAGGGAAGACCTATTATTATGCTACACGGTCTTGGCGGAAATTTGAGAAACTTTACTTACGCTTTAACGGAAAGACTTGACGATGATTTTCGGGTTATTGCGATAGACAGAGCTGGATCCGGTTGGTCTAGGCGATCCAAACCTGTGATCGCAACTCTACAAGAACAAGCACGTATATTATCAGAATTTATTGAACAGGAGAGGATTGAGAAACCACTGATAGTTGGACACTCTTTAGGTGGCGCAATTGCTTTGGCGTTTGCCTTGGAGCACAGAAAACAAATCTCAGGTCTCGCACTTATATGTCCAGCTACCCAACCTGTTGATAGGGTACCCGATATTTTTCGATTTCTGAATATTACCAGTCCTGCTTTACGATTTTTTGTCGCATACACCTTTTCGTCCTTCATCGGAATTTTAACACGTAAAAACACATTTCAGATAGCATTTGCTCCCGAGCCTATTAGCGATAATTTTTCCATAGAAGGAGGTGGTGATTTAGCCCTTTCATCTCGAGCCTTTATTAAAACTTCAGAAGACCTGATATTCGCTCTTTCTTCCGCTCCATTGCTTGCAGGAAGGGAAAAAGAGCTCGACGTACCTACTGCAATTTTATTTGGCGAACAGGATAAAATTCTTGACGTAAAACTGCATGGTCAGAAGTTTGCTGAATTATCAGGTGCAAAGCTAAAAATTTTAAATGGAAAAGGACACATGTTGCCTCTCACTCAGCCTGACGAATGTTCTAATTTTATTCGCGGCATGATGGATAAAACGTCATATTGAATACCAATAGTCCTATTCAGAAATAATCATTTTTTATCCTGGTAATTTAGCGAAACTAGCATTCATGCCTAAACATAAAAACACCAATCTGCCATCACCATAAACCTCTATAATAGTAGACAAGCTAGTCTCAATAACTATAAGTAATCTGCTACTCTTGCAAAATCTTTGATACTTTAGGATTTTGAATTTTACCAAACATCAACTCAGGAGGTTGAAAATGAAAATTATATCATCAGTTGAATTATCAAAGGGATATGAACATTGGAAAAGTTTATTTCTTGCAAATGAAGATTTCAGACAAGATCATGGTATAAATGTTCTTGCTTTCGGGCATGAAGAGCAAAATAAAGATAAAGTTTGGGTATGTATGGAAGTCGAGTCTATGGAAAAAATGATGTCGACAGTTGATAAACCTGAAATGATAAAGTTGCGAGAGGAAGCAGGTGCAAAAATAGAAACGCAAACTTTTGTGAAACTTATAGAGTGATTTTATAGGTCTAATGCCCATTCAGCCCCAGTTTTGACAAAATCACCAGTATTAAGTTCACGAAAAGCTTGTTGAAGCTCAGCCATTGTATTCATAACAATTGGACCGTGCCATGCTACTGGTTCACGTAAAGGTGCCCCAGAAATTAAGAGAAAACGAACACCCTGCTCGCCTGAAGACACTTCAATCTCATCGCCATCACCAAATACAACCAAAGTACGATTTCCAGACTGATCCCTTATTTTCATCTCCTGGCCATTAAACTCTTTTTCGACATTTACGCCAAAAGGACTAGAAGAATTCCCAAAATGAGCGGAACCTTCAAAAATATAAGCAAATCCTTGTCGCCGTGTGTCAAATGGAAATCTCTTTTTGACATTCGGCATAAGAGTTATGTCTAAGTAGGACGGATCTGTATCGATCCCATCTACTAGTCCTTTATAACCGCGATAATCGCCCGCGATTACTCGGATGTGTGTTCCATCATCATCCGTGAGAGTATTAATTTCCTTGGAAGGGATATCGAGATATCTTGGTGTGCACATCTTTTGGTCGCTTGGCAAATTTGCCCACAGCTGAAATCCATGCATTTGACCTAGCTCGTTTCCAGTAGGCATCTCTTGATGTATTATACCAGAACCCGCCGTCATCCACTGAACGTCACCACCGCTTAGTGTTCCATTATTACCCAAAGAGTCACTATGTTTTACATTTCCCTTCAATACATATGTTATGGTTTCAATGCCCCGATGTGGATGCCAAGGAAAGCCTTTTGCATATTGGTTGGGATCATCATTTCGAAAATCATCCATCATTAAAAATGGATCAAATGGTTCTGTTTCCCCAAAACCAAATACTCGGTGCAAATGAACGCCTGCTCCCTCCATAGCGGGCTTCGCCTGACTGCAAAAGTTTACTGGTCGAATAGACATAGGAATATCCTTTAGTTAGTTAGTTTTTAAGTCTTCACAATTTAGTTAATTCATTTCAGCCCGCGAATGAGGTTCTGAATAATCGATATAGGGCCCAACAGGTATAACTCGGCTGGGGTTGATGGTTTCATGGCTGCCATAATAATGATTTTTAATGTGCTGCATGTCTACCGTTTCAGCCACACCAGGCACCTGATAGAGATCGCGAACATATCCCGAAAGGTTTGGGTAATCTTGTAACCGGCGAATATTACATTTGAAGTGACCAAAATAAACTGGATCAAAACGAACTAAGGTTGGAAATAGCCGCCAGTCTGCTTCCGTTATTTTAGCACCCACTAGATAACGATTGGTTTTTAACTTGTTTTCGAGCCAGTCTAAGGTATCAAAAAGTGGCAAAAGTGCTTCTTCATAAGCTGATTGAGTGGTTGCAAACCCACATTTGTAAACCCCATTATTCAATGTGGAATATACTCTTTTGTTTATTTCATCTATTTCCGGCCGTAAATCCTTAGGATAAAAATCTACAGACTTTGCACCTAAATTATCAAAAGCATTGTTAAACATGCGAATAATTTCCGAGGACTCATTAGAAACTATTGTTTCCAACTTTTTATCCCACAAAACAGGTACAGTAACCCTGCCTGAATAATCAGAAAATGCTTTTGTGTAAACTTGATGCAAATAAGTAAAGCCATTCACACTATCGGGTGTCACACCATCGCCTGGCTTGAAAGTCCATCCGTCCTCAGCCATGTACCAATTAACAATAGAAACTGAAATGGCGTCTTGTAAGCCTTTCAAGCTTCTAAATATTAACGTTCTGTGAGCCCACGGACAGGCGAGCGATATGTATAAATGATAACGCCCCTTTTCTGCTTTAAAATTGCCAACACCAGATGGTCCCGAACTTCCATCAGAAGTAATCCAATTCCTAATGGATGCTGATTTACGAACGAAGTGTCCGCCAGTTTCTTGTGTTTGATACCATCGATCTACCCATTTTCCTTCTTGGAGAAGCCCCACGAACTATTCCTTTTCTTTTCACAACAACAAAAACTGATCTTTGACTATTGTGAAATATCTCAAATAAGCAGGCTTTCAAGATCATAAAAATTTGAAAATTTTAATTTTCTTTAGTTTTTAATGCTGAGATTGAAAGCATACTCGCTATTAGAAAGGGGAAACATAGCGCAAAAGACCAGCGTAATCCAAAGTATTCGCCAATAAACCCAAGGATCGGTGGAGCTAACAGAAAAACTACAAATACGAATTGTGCCAATGATGCAACATTTTCCTCTGGGGTCTTTTCACTATCACGAGCAGCAGCAGACATTGCTAATGGAAAAATTACGGCACTTCCCCCACCCAATAAAAGAAAACCTAACAGGGCGGTAAAAGGATTGGGCGAAAATACGACAAGAGCAACCCCCAAAACCATAGAATTCAAACTATAAAATGAAACTTTTTCAGGACCATATTGATCAACAAATTGATCTGCGAAATAACGAACAATTCCCTGAGCTATGGCGGCTAGAGCTAAAGAAAGGCCACTAATTAGCGGAACGGTATTAAATATATCCCGCATAAAAATTACAGACCAATCGATGCTGGCACCTTCGACAAGCATCGCAGACAACGAGAACACAACAAGAAAAAAAATACTTTTCGATGGCCAAACAAATAATTTTTTTTGTGGTGGACTTTCCCTTCGTGGTTTGGCAGCGACGTACTTTATAAAAAGTAGCGCGGTTACGATGGTAATAACAAAAGTAGTAGCTACAAAATGGAGAAACGGTGAAATCCCTAATTGCGAAAAACCTGCACCAATAATACCAGCACCAAAAAAACCAAAACTCCAATATGCGTGAGAACGATTCATTATACGCCGCCCAAAAGAAGCCTCAATACGATCTGCTTCCAGGTTCACTGCAACTTCAACAACGGCAATTGAAGCACCTCCTATAATTAAGATTCCGGCAAAAAGATAAGGGCTCTGCATTAACGCTGACAGGCATTGCGAAATGCTTAATAGCGGAAGTCCAATTATTAAAATCATTCTGAAATTCACTTTGCGAACTATCCGATCGGCGAATAAAAGAGTAACTTGGACACCGAAAGGTAGGCCTATCAAAGCAAAACCCAATGTTGCTTTATCTATACCCATTTGGGTTTGGAGATCGCCCAAACGCGGAAATAAAGTTCCAAGACTAAATGCGTACAGAAAAAAGCTTACAAACACAGCTTCATTAGGTTTCGTTTGAAAATACTCTTTCAAGATAAGACCTCAAATTTAATTTAATCTGGTATAGGATTTCGGCTGTAGAGCAAAATTGTAAATAGGACCAATCTTTTGTAGAACAGAAATTACAAAAGTTGAAAAGCAATAATATTTTAATTTCCGAAATTAGAAATGGTAATAAGGAATTTTAAAAACTCTTCCCGATGGCGTCGAAGCACAAAAAATTGCTGATGCGATTGAGCAATCTTTCCAGATAAAAAAGTCTATTATACTTAACTAGCTTAAAAAACGTCCAATTTATAAATTAATGTCGCTGCAGACATAGAAAATTTTGTGGTAAAAGCATGTCTTTGTTCTTATGAAAATATTTGCTAACCGTAACACGGCGGTTTTAGGATCGTTAAGCGCTGTAATAGCAGTATTTTGTTTTTCTACAAATGACGTGGCAATTAAGTTTATCAGCAAAGACTATGCCCTTCACTTAGTGGTATTAATCCGCTCTTTAGTAGGTCTAATAGTTTTGTTTTTTTTAATTATTCCACTGTCAGGTGGAGTTAAACTACTTCGCACAAATCGACTTGGGCTTCATCTTTTGAGAGGTTTTTGCGTTGTCTTTGCAAATATTACATTCTTTTTAGGTTTGGCCGCTTTACCGCTTGCTGAAGGGGTAGCAATATTTTTCATAAGCCCATTATTAATTACTATTTTTTCTGTAATTTTTTTAAATGAAATTGTTGGCCCTCGTAGATGGGCGGCAGTTACAATTGGATTGATCGGAGTCCTAGTAATATTAAGGCCCGGCTCAGAAACGTTTCAAATTGCTTCGCTTCTACCTCTTTTAGCAGCATTCGGTTATGCCACATTACATATGTTAACGCGTTATATTGGAAAAACTGAGTCCGCTGCTTCAATGTCGTTCTACATTCAAATAACTTTCCTTTTCGTTTGTTTATTATCAGGCTTAATAACAGGTGATGGAAAATTTTCCGGGACAAATGATCCTTCTTTAGAATTTCTATTTAGAGCATGGTCATGGCCTAGTACCAATCACTACCTAATATTAATATTAATTGGTATTACCAGTGCCTTTGGAGGATTTTTTATTTCACAAGCATATCGTATTAGTGAGGCTGCAGTTGTTGCACCTTTTGAGTACATAGCACTGCCAATTGCTGTCTTTTGGGGTGTAATAATATTTGGGGAATTTCCAGACAAGACCACCGTCGTTGGCATAGCACTTATTTTAGGATCTGGACTTTACATTATTTGGAGAGAAACAGTTTCAAAAGACGCCGAAACTTCTGGCGTACCACGCTACAGAAGATAAATACTACAAATTATTCTACCCAATTTCTTAAGTTAATTATAAAATCCAGCCATCAGAACGCCATCTTTTATTTCTGCGCATCTAGTAAAATGAACAGGATGACAAATTGCTATTTTGTGAACTTCATTAGAAAAAGCTGAAGCTGTTTTAACATTAAAAAAAGATGACACAAGGTTCAACGTTAACACAACAAGTATCGCATATAATACCGCTACTACTGAATTTGGAATTTTAATTTCATGGGTGATTTTTCTATTCATATTTTACTCCTCATCTTTGCTTCTATTTGAAAATAATTTCTTAAATATTATGGTCATAACAACTACTGAAATCAAAAATATTAGTATAGACTTTAAAATAGCAGCGACGTCTTCATCCTCGGTGAAGTCAAAATACAAAAGAACGGCGAAAAATGTAGCCACTATCCATAAAACAAGTGCTCTCACTCTTCGTATTAATTTGACTAAAAACGGTAGCTCATCCATAAAATATTTCTCCAAGCCGTAAGATAAAACTTTTTGCTTTAGCGATTTGATAGCTTTCCATCAAACAGTTATAAAGTACAAAAATAACAGTAGATCATCTGAATTTTAGAAAATTACAGTAATTAGACAGACGTTTCACCTTACGTTTAGAGAAAGAATTTCAAAAAAAAAGTATCAAAAATTTTCAAGGTGGCTAACATAGAATTGTTGGTTCGAAAAGAGTTGAATGAACCCAAAAATAAATTACCAGGGAGTATAAAAAGTGCAATTTACGATAATTAAACAAGCTAAGAAAAGCCGTTTTGGCATATCTTTAGCTGCAACTTTTTCATTGATAATATCACTGTTTGCTTCGGTGACATATGCTGAAAACTTAGTTGCTAGAATGTCAGGGCATTGGAGCCCAAAACACCAGAGTGCAATACACTCACAGATATTTGCCGACGAAGTCACTAAACGATCAAATGGGCGTCTAACAATAGAGTTTTATCCTTCAAAGCAACTATTTGGTATTCGAGAGGTTATGGGTGCAATCACCTCAGGCGCGGTTGAGTTAGGCGGAGTTGTAGGAGTAGTCAGTTTTCCCCCAATCAACAAAAATTTTAATGTGGCATCATATCCTGGGCTATTTTCCTCTTATGAACAACAGAGAAACTTCTTTAAAGATTCTGAGGCTGGAAAAGCTGTCTGGAACGATTTGACTAAGAAAAGTAATTCCAAATTAATTATGTATAACCCCGTTGGCCCCGTAATGACCTTTTCAAGTGAGCGAGAGCTGACAGGCATAGATGTTATGAAAGGACTTAAAGCCAGAGCATTGCTTAAGAGTGAAAGACCTATGTGGGAAGCTTTAGAAGCCAATACCGTCTCTTTACCCACGGGAGAAGTTTATACTGCATTACAAACTGGAATGATTGATACAATTAATAGTCCTCCAGGTTCTATTGAAGCCTACAGCTGGTGGGAGTATCTCAAATATGCCCAGAAACCATATCAGTATTTTGCTGATGCGTATATCATGGCTAATCAGGATTGGTTTGACTCTCTGCCTGCAGACTTACAAGATTTAGTTATGGAAGTGGGTGCAGAAGTGGGCGCGCTTGCGACCAATACTATTTTGGATGCTGGAGAAAATACTTTGAAAAAATTCGCTGAACGGGGAGGAATAATTACAGAGCTTAGTGGCAGCGAAAAAAGTAAATTTGACGCTATGATGACTGATAAAGTTATGCCCGCGATGGCAGATATGTTTGACCAAGATGTTCTGTTAGCTGCTGAAGCGTTTGCAAAATAGTAAACATAATCAGTAAATTTTAGGATTGTTAAATGCGGGTTTTGAGCAAGCTAAATAATTTTCTGTCAAAGCTCGCATATTCATTAGCAATGTTAATTGTTGCGATAATGGTAATGGCGCTAAGTTTAAGCGCCATTACCCGATATATATCTGGAACGGGTTACGACTGGCTGATTGAGCTACCGCCAATTTTAGTTTGTTGGTTAGTTTTTCCACTTTTGGGCCCAATATTAAAAGAAGGCAACCATATTCAGGTTGATTTTCTTTCATCTTTAGTTTCATCAAATACCAATAAATTTATAAAGATCTTTACGAATTTAACCGCTTTTATTGCCTCTTTAGTTTTCTTTAAAGCAGGATTTGACGCTACTATGCTGTACTTTCGTTTAGGTCAAATGATGGAGTTAGAATTAGATATTCCAATCTGGTGGATGTACTTATCATTCCCGGTAGGTTTTGTTATCCTTGCTTTATTTTCAATTGAAATGACCATCCAATCTATTGTTGACGCAAAAAACCCAGCCAGAAGGGAAACCTAATGTACTTTTTGGCTTTCACGTTATCTCTGATTTTTCTTTGCATTTCTGTTCCAATTTTTTTGGTTTTTGGGATTGGAAGTTCTTTAGCCGCCATAGTTGGGCTCAATTTGCCCTGGTCAGTTTTAATACAAGTTTCTTTTGGAGCTTTAACAAAGCACGTTCTTATCGCCGTGCCACTTTTTATTTTTGCGGGAACAGCGATGCTCAGAGGAGGCGCCGCGACGCGATTAGTGCACTTTGCCACAACCTTGGTTGGCCACTGGCCAGGAGGCCTCGGCATCGCCATGGTTATTTCAATGGGTTTCTTTGCAGCTTTCTGTGGTTCAATTCTGGCAGCTATTACCGCCGTAGGCACGATAATGATGCCAAAAATGATTGAACAAGGCTATCCCAAACCCTTCGTTGTGACATTAGCAGCATCAGCTGCATTGTTAGAGGCCCTAATTCCACCGTCAAACGCAGCAATTTTATTCAGCGCTTTAACAAATGTACCAGTATCCCAAACATTTGCAGCAGGTATGATCCCAGGAATCATTCTATTATTTTTAATGATAGCGGTCGTTCTTTTTAAATGCAGTGAAATTAAAGGAAGCGAAAAAGCATCAGGTTATGAAAGAGCTATTGCTGGTAAAAATGCTATACCTGCTCTAATTACGCCAGGGATCATTTTGGGCGGAATTTATGCAGGATTGCTTACTCCTTCGGAATCGGCTGCCATAGCTGGCATGTGGGCTTTAATAATGGGATTTGTCGTTTACAGAGAATTAACTTTTGAGGGTCTGCTGAAATGCCTTAAAGAAACCGCTGCAATCACTGCAGTTATATTTGCTATAATAGCAACAGCTACGTTCCTCAGTGTAGTCCTGACTTACACACAATTACCTCAAAAAATAATTTCATATTTTACAAATTTAGGGGCTGGGATTTACTTCTTTTGGTTTGCTCTCGCTTTGATTTGCTTAATTTTGGGAACATTTATTGAGATTGTTCCAGTATTTTACTTAACAGTACCCATTTTTGCTGCAATCGTAGTCTCGCTTAATCAAAACCTTCTTCACCTCTACGTAGTATTTGTGGCATTCGCTGGTATTGGCATGATAACACCGCCTGTTTGCGTAGGAATATATACTGCAGCTGGAGTTATTAGAGATGACCCATCTCGCGCCTTCAAGGAAGTTCCACTATTCGTTGCGGTTGGAATATTTTATGGTATTCTTATGATCTTCTTACCCGCAACAGCAACATGGCTACCTAACTTATTAAGGTAAAGAATCTTTAGATATGTGAGGCAAGTATTTTTACATTCAAAGTCATAATTATTGTTATATTTGTAGCTCTGGTTGGAATTATGGCTGCTTGGTATTTGGTGCCAAAATTTCTTGAAACTCCAGCTTATAGAGTAACAGAGAAAGATGGCGATATTGAAGTTCGCTACTATGAAAGCATGTTACTTCAGTCCGTAAAAGTATCAGGCGATCAATATAAAGCTCTGCGGTTAGGGTTCAGACCACTGGTGAATTATATAGGAGCGAAAGCGAGAGGAGGAGAAAAAATATCAATGACTGCTCCAGTTATGCAATCTTTGGGCGGCACCGATAACGAATGGATTGTATCATTCTCTATGCCGTCAAAGTATAGCAAAAAAACATTACCGAAGCCTAACAATAATCAGGTGTATTCTGAAGAAATAAAACCAACAAAGACAGCAGTTATAAGATTTTCAGGAAAAACGGACAAAACTGGCTCTCTTCTTAAGGAAAAGGAAAAAATACTTTTAGACTGGGTGAAAAATAGAAACTTTGAGATAATCTCAAAATCAAAATACCTTTTTTATAATGACCCAAGCACACCAGGTTTTCTAAGGAGAAACGAAGTGATGGTTATAATTTCTGACTAAAGGTGATTTAAAATCTTTTCATCGGTAATACCAAAGCATTTTCAATAGATCTGGAAATTTCGATAACATCGTGGACCCTCTATAATTAAGGGGTTGTGAATTTAGGGCTAATACATTTAGTTTCTGAAGCCCAAAATTTTCTATTTTTTCCTTGTGAATTTTTAAATCATTAACAAAATCTGTCTTCAAAAGATTTTTAAAATCTTCAGTAAAAAGCCAATACTCATCAGTACGGATTGAATTTTTCAAAAGCCGATGGACAAAAATTACATCCTGACCAGCTAATTCAGTAAACTCGCGTATTTGAGAAATTTTGAAATTACCTCTGTGAACAACAATTTTAAGCCGAAGATCTTTTGACTGCTGACATGGATCACAAGGGCAAGCCTGAACATACTGTAAAGCCGACAACTTCTCTTTAAATTTTTCCTGAGCCAACTGCATACAATCGGTAATTTGTACTGCCTGTTCCTCAACATCGTCCTCTTCCAAATAAAAGAAAGCGGCATCGCCTTCAATTTTATTCAGAACCATCACTGGCTCAAAAACACTTATAATTGTTTCGAGTAGGTCTTTTATCAATTGTTCAGCATGGCTTTGCCAAAAAGCAGCTATACTCTTTCCAAAAATTGGTTTGGATCGCATATCATGAATTTTTATAAAATCGGTAAAGCCACTTATATCAGCAATAAGTAAAAACCCAGATTTTGTTTCCATGGATTACTACGCACCACTTCGTTATTATGTTAATTTATGATCTTATTTACTATTTAAAATACTCTAACGTGATATTTTGAAAAGCCGTAATTATTAAAAACCCTAACTTTACTTTTTATACATTCGTTTTTTTCTGGCTATAGTATCATTAGTCGCTTTTGCAGTTCCATCGTGAAAAGATCCAAACCACCGATCCCAAGGCATTTCCACTGTCCCATAATTACATTCAAAGTAACGATGATGGAGCTGATGAAAAAAATCTCCCATTTTTGCGCGTTCTTTATTTGCCACATAAAGTTTTTCAAACCCTGAGTGACTAAATATTGGATGGATTGACTGCATGTAACCATGAAATAACAAGTGAGCTGGACTGGAGGCCAAAACAAAATGAATTAAAAAATTTGTGTAAAATAATAAGTGCTCTATTGGGTGCATGGAAATGCCAGACCAAGGACCCACGTTAACATTTCGATGGTGCAGAGAATGTGCAATCCGATACAAAGGCGGCCAGTGCAAAAACCGATGAACCCAATAAAAATGGAAGCTAGACCAAATAATCAAAATTGGAAAAACTAGAATAAAGAAGATAGGATTTTTGGAAAACGTTAAGACTGGAGCTATACCATTTGCCATTGACCATAAAACAATGGCTTGGAAGAGTGTCCAAAGTGAAATACCACTACAAATTGTCCAGAACATGTTATCTTTGACCTGATCCCGAAAAGTGTATAAACCACTGTTTTTTGCAGGATCGCGTGGATCAAATTTAAATTTTTTTGCCTGGCCTTTATGCCGATATAACCATTGATGAATACTTCCAGCAAAAAAACAATGTGGAAGCAAATTTAGCAGGTACAATGTGCCGTAAGAACGCAAATTAAGTTGCGCAAAAGATGATAATGCAGGAAAGAAAAATAACCAAGCTAGTAGCGCAAGGGCAAGTGCTAATGTGGTTGTAGACAATTGAAACCAATAGGACGCGTACCAATCGAAAATTGAGCTAAAGCGAGTTGGTCTGGAGAACATTGGATTTAATTTAACTGTCCCAGCAGGTTTATAGTTCCATCGCTCAGATTCTTTGTCCATCCATTAAATACCCTTCAGTTTAAAAACTATCCTCTCACCCTTAGCCAAAATATAAAAAGTTTTTTTGTCTTCTTTAAATGCGACGAGTTTATTCAAATGCGACCCGAGAAATGATATGGATATGATAAATTTTCAACCGATTATTTGTAAATAATTTTGAACGTAAGGTAATCTGGAAACTACCAAAAAACTATAATACCATGTTAATGAAGTTAATAAAGAGGTTTCTTTAGATGTATCCAGTTGCGGATAAACTACCCAACGAAACCGAAAGGGCTGCTTTCGTAGAATCCTTAGCGCTGATCGGAACAGATCAGCAGGACGAATTTTATGCTTTTTGCGAAATTGGTAAGTTGCTTTCTGGTTTCTCAAAGTCAATGGTTTCATTAATTGACTCCACTCACCAGTGCATACTGTCTGGCATAACGCCGGAGCTCGATCCCGATAGGTCTTGGCCTGTTGAAAAAACCTTTTGTCAGCACATATTAGCAGAAATTTCGCCAACTATCGTTTATGACGTATCTAAGCACCCAATTTTTGGGAAACACCCAAATGTAGTATCGGGAAAAATGACAGGCAGTTACTGTGGTTTCCCTATTCGAACAAATGATAATCTTGTTCTGGGAACTTTCTGCCTAGGACACGATACACCTAAGGCCATTAGTAAAGAAGTGGTATCAGCTGTCGATAATATGGTTAAAAAGCTAGGAACTTACCTTCAACGGCAGAGTAGTATTCAGAAAGATAATTCTCAGAAATTGCTGCTAGGTTTAAAATACATACAGGAATATGATCCTAAAATTACACTTAACGATTTGGTTGCCCTCATCGAATTTCGAAACGGAACTATTAAAAGTGGAGAAGATTTAATATCGCTCAAAAAGTTACAGCTCGTTAACCAACAGGATAAGCTTTCAGATAGTGGAGCTCTATTATTGAATAAACTAAATTTATACGATCCTTCATTTTCATCGAAAATAATTGATTTCTCAAATCAAACCACTGCCTTTGATGCACTATTTGA
>Ga0209433_10000326_pt1 | contig 14494 bp, 13 predicted proteins | sample METZYME_5_50m_FD_187552 | JGI IMG/M metagenome (GOLD analysis project Ga0209433, IMG submission 187552) | Marine microbial communities from oxygen minimum zone in mesopelagic equatorial Pacific - METZYME_5_50m (SPAdes) (version 2) | ecosystem: Environmental > Aquatic > Marine > Oceanic | place...
GATATTCAAAAACAGCTCTCTGATGGTCTTGGATGGCTGATCATTTTACTAGCAAATGGTTTTCTAATATTCGTAATATATTTAGCCTTAAGTAAACATAAAACAATTAAACTTGGAGGCCCAGACGCTCAACCAGAATTTTCAAATGTCAATTGGATAGCAATGCTATTTAGTGCAGGATTAGGTGTGGGCTTATTATTTTATGGAGTAGCTGAGCCTGTATTGCATTTTAGCTCTGATGCACTCCATGAAACCGAAGCATCATTTTCAGATAAAGCAAACCTATCCATGAATCTTGCCTATCTTCATTGGGGATTTCACGGCTGGGCTATCTATGGAATTGTTGGCTTATGTTTCGCCTACTTTACTTACAATAAGAATCTACCTTTTCGCGTAAGCTCTTTTTTCTCAGGCCCGTTCACACAAAATATTTGGGGGCGAGTCTCATTGGATGTAATTGCAATCATCGCAACTATATTTGGCATCGCAACCTCTCTTGGCTTGGGAGCAAATCAAATTAATTCAGGCCTTGGTTACATGGAAATTCTTGAAGAAAGCTTCATGAGCACAATTGGAATTGTTGTTGTAATAACTCTTATGGGGTTAATCAGTGTTGTGTTAGGTTTAAAAGTTGGCATTAAACGATTGTCACAACTAAATATAATTTTGTGTGCAATCTTGCTATCAATAATATTTTTTGGTGGTCCAACAAGCTATATATTAGATGGATTGGTTCAAAACTTAGGCTCATATCTTCAAAATCTCTTGAGTCTATCAACTAACACTAATGGTTATTTAGATTCCTCATGGCAAAATGGCTGGACTCTTTATTACTATTCCTGGTGGTTTGCATGGTCACCATTTGTAGGATTGTTTATTGCCAGAATTTCTTATGGCAGATCAATTCAAGAATTTTTAATTGGTGCAGTTTTGGTTCCATCTTCAATTGTTTTCCTATGGATGGGTGTTTTTGGTAACGCTGCTCTTTATCAGGAATTTATTGAACCAAATTCGCTCAGTACAGCAATTAACAATGATATTGCTGTATCACTATTTGTGTTCCTAGAAAACTTTCCTTTATCACAATTGCTCATGGGACTTGCAATTGTGATTATATTAACGTTTTTTGTTACTTCTTCTGATTCAGGCGCATTAGTAACTTCTATGTTAACGGCAGCCAAGAAAGAGAATACTAAAGAGGAGCCTCCAATGATCTTAAGGGTGATCTGGGCTATATCTCTTGGAGTGATTGCTATTGTGCTATTAGCTGGAGGTGGTATTGGAGCTCTACAAACATCGGTTATAGTTACCGGCGTTCCGTTTGCAATTCTTGTATCTTTCGCTGCAAGAAGTCTTCTAAAAAGCCTTAATCAATAGGCATTCTGGATATTTTATTTTTGGCACGATAATTGCTTTTATAGAAGCAATTATGGAGTCACAATGTTTGAATATTTAAATAACTTAGTTAATTTTTGTAACAACTATCCTGTTTGGTCAGCAGCCTTTTTTATCTGTGGATTTATAATCGGTGAAGTCTATTTTTGAAAAATATAGAGCTATTATATATCTTGATCAAAAGCATCCTTTAATTAAACAATTCAATAAAAATCTAACATCTCTTCTAAGAAGATATAAATTCAGTATAGAATTTGTTAGATGAGTAAAACATTAAAAAATAATAAAGAAATTGCAACTGAATTTTTTAATTCTTTAAGTTCTGGAACAGAAGATTATCTAGATTTTTATACAGATGGTTCGACTATTTGGACTGCTGGAGATAATGCAATTGGAGGAACAAGAACCAAAAAAGAAATCGTAGAGTTTGCTCAAGGTATCCTTGCAGCATTTCCAGATGGTATTACTTTTAATATTACTGGAATGACTGCAGAGGATGATAGAGTGGCGGTTGAAGTTAGCGGTGAATCCATTCATGCCTCTGGGCAACCTTATAATAATAAGTATCACTTTCTGCTAGTAATTAGAGATGGAAAAATTATTCAACTCAAGGAGTACATGGATACACAATTAGCCGCAAAAATACTTTTAGGTGAGTGACTTAAAAACTATGATTAATCCAATTAATACTGAATCACAAATTCAGCATGAGTTGGAGGCCCTTGAAATCTTCAACCTCAAGGAAATTCAACAACAAAAAGAGCAGGTTCGAAAATTTTGGCTTGATCTAGTCAAGCCCTCAGAGGTTATGTTGAGCTGTTTTGAAGATGCATTCGAGGAGGTTATGTTTGGTGCTGTAATTTGGGCGCTTAATCAAGATCCAAATTTTCCAAAAGTTATTACCATAAGCAGAGTGCCTCATAGGATTAATAACCAAAATATTCCTGGGTCTAGATGGGGAATAGATAACCCAGACTCAGTTTATCGAGTCATCCCAATTGGTGACTCCCAATCCTATGTCATCAGAGGGAAACTGGGTAAACAATTATTCAATGAAAATCATTTCACTCTTTGGGATGAGGATATGAAAACCATTGGACTAATTTCAGGTAATAACTTAACAGTGGATAGTGAAAATAACTTTGAAATTTTTGTAAATCCTAATAAAAATAAAGGAGAGAAAAATCATATTCAAACTTCTTCTGGCGCAAAAGAATTTTACATAAGAGATACGATGATTGATTGGCTTAAAGATAGGCCTAATGAACTCGACATTGAAATCATTGAAGTCTCAAGATCTGCCAAAAAATTTGATACAAAAATGAAATTAGAAATCGTTAAAACTTACATGCAAAAATGGGCTGCAAACACTACAAGATGGAATCAACAGGCTCTATCAAAACCAGTAAATGAGTTTAGTTTTAAGATTGATAGAGACACTGATGGCGCTCTTCGAAATCAAGTTTATCTTCTTGGTCATTTTGCATTACCCTCTTCCGATCACTGTATTAAATTAGATATTCATTTAGATGGGGCTAAATATTTTATAGCGCCTATTACAAATATATGGGGAACGACAAATAATATAGTGACAAAAAATGGAAGCCTTAATAACTCTCAAGCTAAAGTTAATCAAGATGGAACCTACACATTTATTTTGAGTGTAAATGATCCAAGGGTTTTTAATTGGCTTGATCCATCTGGCTTATCTGAGGGTATTTTGACTTTACGATGGTCAGGTTTTCCCAATGAAATAGTTGGAGAAAATTTGTTTGCAAAATCCCAATTAATGCTAATCGATGATGCCCTAAATGAGATTACGGATGATCATAAAATTTCAAACGAAGATCGTTTAAATCAATTGCAAGCAAGGGAAGAAAGTTATAAATGGAGAACTGATTAGTTTATAAATCATGAATGAGATAAAAAAGACTCCATACATTTGGCTCATATCTGGTTGTTCCTCAGGATTTGGAAGAGAAATTGCATTGCAAGCACTATCTGCAGGAGACTTTGTAGGAGTTTCATCTAGAAACCTTAAAGATGTAGAGGATATCTGCAAAGCATATCCAAAAACCTCTTTGCCAATAAAATTAGACGTCACAAAAAAAGATGAAATAAAGCAATCAATTCAGACAATTAATAAAGTTTTTGGTGGTTTAGACGTCCTAGTAAACAATGCTGGATATGGTTATCTTGCTGCCATTGAAGAAGGTGAAGATGAAGAAGTAAGAAAACTTTTTGAAACTAATTTTTTTGGAGCTCTAGAGCTAACAAAAGCTGCTATCCCAGGAATGAGGGCGCAAAAATTTGGGAGAATAATTAATAATTCATCACAAGCAGGGATCATGGCAAATCCAGGAACAGGTTATTACAGTTCGTCAAAATATGCTCTTGAGGGTCTTATGGAGGCTTTGGATAAAGAGCTGAGACCGTTAAATATTTCAGTTACATCTGTTCAGCCAGGTGCATTCAGAACTGATTGGTCCGGCAGATCAATGAAAAGGAGTAATATTGAAATAGATGACTATAGCAAGCACGTCAAAGAGAGAATTGACATGATTGGAAATATTGATGGAAAGCAACCTGGAGATCCTGTCAGAGCTGCAAAAATAATTTTTGAACTCTCAAGAAATCCAAATCCACCTGACAAACTTTTGCTGGGCGCCGGAGTGCTTACTACATACAAAGAAAAGCTTAGAACTTTATTAAATCAAATCGATGAATTTGAACAAATTAGTCTTAGCGCAGATTTCCCACAAGACGATTCTTAGATATCTTTGTGGCATCATTTGAGCAAGTCAAATAACTCGCTCAAACATGCCAATCTCTGGAATACAATCCTTTATTAGAAAGTCAGCTTAAATGATAGGCTGTAATTTCTTCCAGGATTGAGAAAATAATCAAGCTCAGAAGCTGTTTCACTGGTTCCAGCAACGCTGGTCCAATCCCAGTATTTTTCGTCAGTCATATTTCTTATACCTAGCCTAAGAGATAAATTTTCATTAATCTCATAGCCAAGATAGGTTTCGAGTAAAACATGGCCTGAAAGCTCTAAGGCTTTGACGCAACCGCTTCTTCCACATGATGGAGGTAAGCCTTGGGGTCCTTCATCAGTTGCTTTTATATATGTGTCTGCAGTCAATTTACCAGATGGAGACGACCACAATAGACCTAGGATGGCTTGATCTGGATCAATAGTAGTCAGCTTTGCACTTTTTTGCTTGCCGCTCGATGAATTAACTCCAAATGTCGCTGCAAGATTTTCATTGATATCAAAGCTTGATTGAAACTCTACACCTTTTATATTTACGCTTTCTAAATTTTGAAATTCAAACCTCAATAATCCAGTTGGGGTAAATCCAGTTGATGCACTCTCAATAAAATCTTTATAGTCATTATCGTATACAGCAACAGACCAAGAGCCATTCTCAGTGGTTCCTCTTACACCAAATTCATGACCCTCGCTCTCCTCAGGACCTAAATCAGAATTGGGGACAATAGTGTAGAAAAAAGCAAAGTTAGTGAAACTTAAGTTTGAATTATAAAAATCTGGACTTCTAAAACCCTCAGCATATTGATAAAAGAGAGATAAACTATCAGCAAGATCTCTTATAAAACCAAATTTTAATGAAGTTTTACTATCATCTTGTTCAACTAATGAGTATCCAAATGGATTCACGTTTTTGAATAATTGATCGACGCTTATATTTAACTTGTAGGTATCATGCCTAGCACCCAAAACAATGGCAGTTTTATCAGAAATATCAATTCTATTATTGATAAAAAATGCTGTTCTTTCAGTTTCAGTGTCTGGAAAAGTTTTATTGGGGTATAGCTCTCCACCAATGTTTGAGTTAACTGTATTGGTCATTAAATTTGTTTCAGTTCTGTATCTTGGGCGACTGACATCAATGCTTTCTTGTTCAGCTCCATAAACAATGTTGTGAACTGCGCCAGATTCAGATTCAATTGATTTAAAAAATTGAACTGCAAAACCATCTATAGATTGATCAAAAATGTAATCTTTAAATTCTCGAATAGGAGTTGGAGGAATGTTTGGCACAAATTGAGGTCCTCTAGGGCCATTAACAAAATTCCCAACAATGCTCTTATCAATGTTTGTAACTTGTCTTTGATCAGTGTCTTGTGAATATATTGAAAAACTTCCATTATCAAATAAACCAGAATCAGCAGAAAAATCCAAAGACAATGAAACTCTGTCTCTGCTTATATCATCGTCTCCTATTGAGGATGTTGTGCTTACCATCTGCGGGTAACCTGAAGTTCCTAGCGTTGAATTAAGATTCCAGTCACCTTCAGATTCTTGAGTATCGTATGTAAGGGTGAGTCCAAGATTATCATTAATTAAATATTTGCCTTTTAAAAAAATACTTGATTGCTCGCCAGAAAATGGATTTGGTTTTTTGACAGCATCATCATGAAGTTCAGTTTCGCTTACTTCTCTTGCAGTAACCTGAATCAAACCTTCCATTTTTTCGCCAACATTTGCAGCTAAGTAAGAAACTTTGCTATGTTCATTGTCACTGTCATATCCTGCTGTGACAGATTGATAGACGTCATTTTCACTAGCAAGGTCACTAGGATCTTTTGTGATATATAAAATTGCTCCTGCAAGACCATCGGATCCATATAGAGCAGAGCTCGGCCCTTTTAATATTTCAACTCTTTTCAACAATTCGGTATCAACCAAGTCTCTTCCGTAGCCGTCATATGTTTCTCCAAATCTTACGCCATCGATTAGAAGATTTACTCTTTTTCCACCCATGCCTCTGATCGACACAGTGTTATTAAAAGTTCTACCAGAATAAACATCTCTAGTAACAGACACACCAACAGTGTTATCTAGTAAGTCTCTCAAATCACTTACCTGACGTGATTCTATCTCTTGAAGTGAGATAGAGCTTACCGAACCGATTACCTCAGATAATGCTACAGGATATTTTGCAGAAATAACTACAGTCTCTTCTATTGCCTCATCTTGAGCAAATAATGTACCCTCATAAAAAAATATAATTAATGAAAATAAAATAGTGTTTTTTAAGTTAAAATTAGTCATAAGTCCTCAACTGAGAATGATTCTCATTTATAATTGAGAATGATTATCATTTACTTTTGAAAAAAAAGCAATAGAATCGCTGTATGAAGAACCTCTCAATAATTTTTTTATGCTTTGTTGTTGCGTCAAACGCATGTGAAAAAGCGATTGATCCGACACGCATTACTTCTGCTGGAGGATCTATTACTGAAATTATTTATTTTTTAAATTTTCAGAAAAATCTTGTTGCTGTCGATGTAACATCTAATTACCCTTCTGAAGCAAAGGAGCTTCCGTCTATTGGGTATGTTAGACAACTGTCTGCTGAAGGCGTGCTTTCTCTAGATCCAACCATCATTATTGGTGAGGATGATATGGGACCGCCCTCTGTAATGGAGCAGATTAAAAGAACAAATGTGGAAATTAAAATTATTCCTGAGAATCATACAGTTGAAGGTATTCTAGAAAAAGTAAAATGTGTATCTAAAATCATAGGGGCTGATTCTGATGAATTAATTGATACATACTTAAATCCGAAAATTAAGAAATTAGAACAGCAAACCGATTTAGAAGATAAGAAAAAAATTATTTATATCCTTGGCATGCAAAGTGGATCACCTTTAATTGCTGGGAAAAATACATCTGGTAACGGATTAATTAATATTTCTGGTGGCGTAAATCCACTTGCCTCATTTGATGGTTGGAAGCCAGTTGGAACTGAATCAATCATTGAGGCAGCTCCAGATTTAATTATTATCTCAGAAAGAGGTTTAAGAGGTTTTGGAACCTTGGAAGACTTAAGAAATCATCCTGCTCTTTACCTTACACCTGCAGCAAAGAATAACAAAATTGTATCTATTGACGGCATGGCGTCTCTTGGTTTCGGTCCTAGAACCATTGACTCTGCAATTCAAATCTCAGAAATATTTAATGGAATCAATTAGAAAACTATCTTTTCAAACGTCTCAATTTTTTAGTTTTGTAAGTAAAAATCAAATTCTTTTAATGTCATTGTTATTTATGTCGATGATATTTTTTTCTCTTTTGGCAATCACATTTGGTAGTTATGGTTTGTCAATTGTAGATTTTTTACTGGGTAAAACATCTGATATACAAAATACTGTTTTAACTGAAATAAGACTTCCAAGAGTAATTCTTTCTGGCTTAGCTGGTGCAAGTCTTGGTATTTCTGGAGCCGCCCTTCAGGGTCTATTTAGAAATCCTTTGGCCGATCCAGGTTTAATCGGCGTATCGGCAGGAGCCGCTCTTGGTGCTACTTTGATGATAGTCTTAGGAGGAGATATATTTTCTCAGTATTCTTTAGGTGTTTTTTTTATTCCGTTAGCAGCTATTGCAGGTTCATCACTTGTGATTTTGATGTTGTATTTTATGACTAAAGGATTCGGCTATGAAGGAGTGACTTACATGCTGCTGGTTGGAATTGCTATAAATGCAATTGCTGGAGTGGGGATTGGAATACTTACATACATCAGCTCTGATTCTGAATTAAGAAGCCTTACATTCTGGACAATGGGAAGCTTTGGAGGTGTTACCTGGCCATTATTAATACCAGTAATATTAATTATTGCTTTGGCAATTATAATAATGATCCCCTACTCAAGGCAGTTAGATCTTCTTCAATTGGGTGAACCAGAGGCTTTCAGACTGGGCGTAGACGTTCAAAAATTAAAATATACTATCATCTTAACTTGTGCAGCATCGGTTGGGGCTAGCGTTGCTCTGTCTGGAATGATTGGTTTTGTAGGATTGATAGTCCCGCACCTTACTAGATTGTTGGGCGGCGTAAATCATAATTATGTACTTCCTGGGTCAGCTTTAATGGGAGCAGCCCTGATGATAATAGCTGATTTAATAGCTAGGATAATAATCCAGCCGGCTGAATTACCCATTGGTCTTATTACCAGCGCAATAGGATCACCCTTTTTTCTTTGGTTAATTTTTAAAATTAAAAAACTATGACAATCTCTGCTAAATCAATTTCACTTGAGCTTGGTGGCAAGAAAATTCTTAATAATATCTCTATGGATGTTCGTCCAGGAGAGATATTATCAATTATTGGTCCAAATGGAGCTGGTAAAACTTCCCTTTTGAATGTGTTATCAGGAAATATTAAATCTCATAATGGGAATGTGAGCTATAACAACACACCCTTAGAAAGCATTTCTATTCAAGAAAGAGCTTACATAAGATCTGTAATGTCTCAATTCCAATCAATCGCTTTTGATTATTCAGTAGAAGATATTCTACAAATGGGTTGGCTAGATCACAGCCACAAAGATATCAAAGAAGATTTAAGTGCATTTCAAAATCAAGTGATCAAAGAATGTGATATGGAAAATCTTATTCATCAAAAATTCAATACGCTATCTGGAGGTGAGCAACGCAGAGTACACTTTGCAAGAACGCTTCTTCAACTTTGGCAACCCGCCAACACAAAAGATCAAAACTATCTGTTGCTAGATGAACCCTTTTCTAATCTTGACTTAGTACATAAAGTTAAAATGATGGAGTCAATTAAGGCAAAAGCTTCATCTGGAACGGGAATTTTAATGATATTACATGACTTAAATCTTGCTTATTCATTCTCTGACAAAATTCTGCTGTTAAAAAATGGAAGAGTTATTGAGCAAGGAGAAACAAAAAAAATGTTATCTGCTAGGCTATTAGCCAGAGCATATGAAACCTTTATTAGCATTGATGAAAATCCCATTAATATCAGGTATTACTAAATTATGAATACAAAACTAAAAGCTTATGAATTAAGTGCGACATATTTATTAAGGACTACGACATCTGGAATTTTGTCAACCATATCAAAGGCTTATAAAGGATATCCATTCGGAAGTTACGTTACCTACATCACTGGGCCAGACAGATCGATATACATTTATGCAAGCACATTGGCTCAACATACAAAAAATTTATTCAAAGATTCAAAAGCATGCTTAACTCTTTCAAGAGAAAAAATAAATGATGATAAGCAAAATTCGCAAAGATTAACTTTAATGGGAGATTTAGAACCAGTAAACGAAACCGATAAAGAATATATTAAAAACAGATTTCATACCTTTCTCCCTGAAAGTAAAAAATATTCCAAAATGCATGACTTTGATTTTTATAAACTCTCGCTCCTTAAAATAAGATGGATTGGAGGCTTTGGCGAAATAGCCTGGCTAAAAAATAAACATTGGAAAGCTGCAAGTCCTAAATGGCTATCCAATGAGAAGCATATGATTGATCACATGAATGAAGATCATGCTAATGTCATCTACTCTTCACTCAAAGCTCAGCATGGAAAAGCAGATAATAAAGCTAAAATGGTTGCACTATGTATTGATGGCTATTTTATTGAATCTAATAATGAAATCTTTTACATAAATTTTGATGACATTTGTTTAAATGCTAAAAGTTATAGAGATATGTTAATTCATCAAGCCAAGCAGTATAGAAAATTTGAAGAAAAGTAATGAGTAAAAATGACTAAGTTAGCAAGATATTTTGTAGCACTTCTTTTCCTTCCGCTTTCATCTCAGGAGATGGTAATTGGGGAAGAGTTAATGGCTCCTGGCATAAAAATTGTCTTTGAAGGAGCTCCCAAAGACACGATTTTTCCCGTTGGCAGTCATTTGAAAGAAAATGAAACCGATATTCATATAGAAATGCTAGCAAACTGGTCTGCAAATAATTCTTTAAACTTTCCAGTGGGCGGTTTTGTTGCATATTTGGATGTACAGGTGTTGATAAAAAATCAAAATGGCAAGTCAACGAAAATCAAGTTATCTCCGCACATTAATTTAATAGATAGCCTACATTATGCGAAAAATATAAAGCTGCCCGGAAGCATAAGTGATACTTATGATGTATCTTTTATTATAGATGCTGACCAGATGGCCGATCTTGGAATTCATAATGACTGGCATAAAAAAGTTGGTCCCTTTGTAACCAAACACACTTTTAGTTATAAAAACCTTTCATTTGAATCAGTGGCCAAAGCTCAGAGGCTTTGAGTTAACTATTAACTCAAAAATAATAAGAATTAGTTTCTGTTTTCTCTTCGCCAAACTTCTGGTTCAAGAAATGTTCCACTCCACATGCCAGCCTTAACTTTTTTTGCATAATTTTGTTGCTGTTCATATCTATCTGAATATCGCAAATACGCAACTGCCATTCCTGATTTAACCATCTCAGCTTGCAGATCCATATCACCCACATAGCAGATTCCCAGAGTTCTACCATATCTATCTTGTCCTTCATCGGAGCAGCGAACTGTCTGATTGTTGATTAGCTGCTTCAGTTTTTTTGTGGCCGCCCTCCCGCATTCCCACTCCTTTCCATTTTCATCCAAGCAGGTTTGAGTTTTACCAAAGAAATAACTTTCTGGAGCATCACTTCCGGTGAATCTAATTCTTATATCATTGATAACGATAGTATCTCCATCAGTTACATTTGCCTTGCCAACTATCTCTGCATAAGAATTAACTGCAAAGATAGCGAGTAATAACATTAAATAATTTTGCATTTTAAAAAATTTACCTTATAAATTAAAAATAGATATTAGCATTAAGGCTTTCAAGTTATAATTTTTATTATGAAAAAATGGGACTATAAATTTATCAAAGTAACTCTACCTATTGCGTCTGGATTATCTATTCAATCAGATGGAACAACTCAATCCGAACAAATGATTAAGGAATTTGGAGAAGATGGATGGGAGCTTGTTAGCGTTACAATATTATCTGAGCTTCATTATGAGCTTGAAAGATTTGAAGAGAGCGGAAAATCAAGAACCTATGAGGCAGAAATGATTTTTAAGAGGCCGCTTACCTAATTTAATATTTTGAAATGATGTGGGTACATTTATGAGTACATTCATGAGTACAAATTTTACTACTTTAACCTTTAAGTACCAATTTTTATGAGTCTCACAACGTATGTTTTAGGAAATATCGTTTTGATAGTTATGCTCTATTTAGTTTTAAAAAATAAGACAAAGTAGTTTATAAATCTGTTCAAATTATGGATGAAAATAGAACCTTAAATATTTCCAGTCTATTAGATCAAATCATTGTTTTAACACTGCTTCTTGGGTACACAGTTATCGCATATGGAATTGGTTGCATCTTAAATAAAGCGATTAAAACGCCATCATTCATCAATAAACATTTGTTTAGATGGATTATTGGATTGATGCCAATAGTTTTATTGCATTTTTTAATTTACTAAAACAGCTCAACCCTATTTCAACTCAATGCATTCATATTTAGAAATAACGTTTGAGCCTTTAATCTCAAGTGTTTTATTTATTTTATTGAAAGTTACCAATGATTCATTCTCATAATTGTCTTTGAACTTGCTAAAGATTGTAATTTGATTCATAAAAAAATCTTTATTATTACTTAAATCCATATCTGTAACCTCAAAAGATCTTTCATAGTCATTGTATTTAACTATGATGCCATCGCAGTTAAATTGCTTATCTAAATTTTGAGGGCTACACCCATTGATCAAAAAAAATATGATAATGGGAGTAATAAGTTTAAAATATTTCAATATTATCTGTTTTCAAAAACTAAATTTTATATAGTTAAAAGGATTTCATCTAGTGTATTTTTTATATAACCTAACTGGCAAAAGTTATGATTTGGGATAAACCTAATTTCTGGATTGCGCTTGGCGTAATTGTCTTTATTGCCTACTATATAAGATTCTACTCTTGAATTTATAATTTATATTTTCGATTTAAACTTAATTTTTTTAGGAAATTAGAAATGAAAAATTTCAATGAAAAAGTAGCTGTTGTTACTGGGGCTGGATCTGGAATCGGAAGGTATTTATCTATCCTTTTAGCAGCAGACGGGGCTGATGTCTGTGTTTGTGATATCAACGAAAAGACGTTAGGCGAAACTGTTGATATGTTAAGGAAATATAATGTGTCGGTTTCCTCTCATATTTTAGATGTCTCTAACAAAGAATCTGTAAAGGCCCTTCCGAGAAAAGTAATAGAGAATCATGGAAAGGTAGATTTGGTATTTAATAATGCAGGTGTAGGCAGTGGCTCGTATTTTCAAGATATGGATGAAGAAAATTGGGACTGGGTAATGGGTATCAATTTTGATGGAGTGGTAAATAGCACAAGAGCTTTTATACCTCATATGATTAATAACTCTGAAGCCGCTATTGTGAATACATCATCAATATTTGGGATGGTTACTGTGCCAGGTCAAACTGTCTATCATGCTACTAAGTTTGCTGTTAGGGGGTTTACGGAAAGTCTTGCATTAGAGATGAAACAAACAAACCCTAACTTACAAATTCACTGTGTGCATCCAGGACATATTGGAACAAATATTGCTTCTGATGCAAGAATGACTGACGAAGACTTTAGAAAGTCTCAAGAAATTAATGCACAATCATCCATGTTAAGTAAAAATCCTCCTAAATCACAAAAAGAAATGGGTGAGCTTTTTAAAAACAATGGCATGCACCCCAGCAAAGCAGCAAAAATAATTCTTAATGGAGTAAAGAGGAACAAAAGTAAAATTTTTGTTGGACTTGATGCAAAGCTATTAGATCTTTCTCAGAGGTTGTTTCCCAGACATTATCATAAGACATGGATATTTTTTATCCCCTTGTTGATGTTCTTCAGGAACAAAAAACCATTAAAGTCGATAGATTAAATTTTAAAATTTTGATGATTCTTAGCTTTATACAAAACTGCCTCTTCGCCTTCTTGATATTTTGTATTGTCACAATTAATCAAGCTCATGCAGATGAATTTAAAGTTGGATTTGCAAAAATCTCAATCACACCAGATCTGATTGATGAGTGGGAAGACGTAAACAACGATGCTCAATTCGATTCAGATATTGATTTGTGGACTGACGTCAATGGTAATGGACAATTTGATGCTGTTTGGATGGCAGGCTTTCAAAATAAGCGGCCAGCTCAAGGCATTAAAGATGATCTGATGGCAGTAGCCACAGTTATTGATGATGGCGAAAGTCGCATTGGAATCATAAGTGCTGACACCATTGGATTAATGCGTAAATTTGTTCTCAACGTCCGAGAGGATGTTCCTGCTGAATGGGGTATAGATTATCTCATGATCCATGCAACGCACAATCACGAAGGTCCGGATACTCAAGGTCTTTGGGGACCAAGTTTTTTTAAAAGTGGTGTTGATGATGAGTATATGAGGCAACTCAAACAAAATTTTTTAACTGCTTTAAATACAGCCATAGAAAACTTGGAGCCTGCACAAATGAGTTTGGCATTAATACCAACTAACCCTATTACCCCTATTAAAGATAAACGCAAACCCATTGTAATTGATGACGATATTCGGGCAGTATTATTTAATCGTCCTGATGGCTCGATCATAGGGTCATTAATAAATTTTGGAATTCACGTTGAACTTACTTGGGATAAAAATCTAGAATTAACCTCAGATGTTGCAGGTTATTTAAGACGTGGTATCAGCGATGGTATTTACTATGGTGATCAACTCATTAAACCTGGACTTGGTGGGACTACATTATGGCTCACAGGAAATATTGGAGGCTTAATGACATCAGGCCCAACCGATCCAATCTATGATCCTTTTATAAAAGAAACATTCACGCAACCAAGTCATGAAAAAGCTCAAGCTTATGGCTATAGCCTAGCCAATAGTGTTATAGATGCTTTTCATGCAGGTGAATTTTATCGATCTCCTGAGCCAAAATTAAATGTTAGCGCATTGGAAGTAGAATTAGGCATTGAAAATTTAATGCTCTCAATAGGCACTTTGCTTGGTATTATCGATAGTGATCCAAAATTAAATTTTAGGCCACCATTCATTCGATATCTCAGTGAAGTAGCATTTATAGAATTAGGAGATGCAACCATTACTGGCATTCCAGGAGAGCTATATCCAGAGATTGCTGTCGGTGGTATTGAAAATCCTCTAGGGGCAGATTACATCATGCCTGCGCAAGAAGTGCCGCATTTGCGCAGTCAGCTAACAGGCAAGCTCAATCT
>Ga0209433_10000333_pt1 | contig 14359 bp, 13 predicted proteins | sample METZYME_5_50m_FD_187552 | JGI IMG/M metagenome (GOLD analysis project Ga0209433, IMG submission 187552) | Marine microbial communities from oxygen minimum zone in mesopelagic equatorial Pacific - METZYME_5_50m (SPAdes) (version 2) | ecosystem: Environmental > Aquatic > Marine > Oceanic | place...
CCCTATAGTTATTAGAGGAAGAGAGATAAGCTGGTCAAAATGGAGGTGTAAATTAGATCGGATTACAAATTTACTTTTAAATAAAATAAGAATTCAAAATGATACCTACGAACAATCAAAGTATATTAAAAATTCAAATAATGTAGATTTAATAAAATATTTATTCTCTTATTCAGATTTAGTCCTATTACAGGGTGGCCCAGGGACTGGTAAAACAACATTGGTAATTGATTTTATATATAGTTTTTTGAAAACTGAATCAAATTTAAATATTGGATTATCAGCACCTACAGGGAAAGCTACTGCCAGAATAAAAGAGTCTTTAAATTATAAGTTAGTTGAATCAGATATTAATTTGGCGACAATTGAGTGCCAAACATTACATAGCTGGATCTATAAAAGTGTTTTTTTAGGAAAATCTAAACTTGCTTTAAAAGATTTGGATCTTCTAGTTATAGATGAATGCTCGATGCTTAGTATAGATATTCTTGAAGAAGTTCTTGAAATCATAAACAATGATTGCAAAATCCTTTTAGTAGGAGATGCTAAGCAATTACCTCCAATAAATAATTGTTCTATATGGAATAATATCTTTGAAAATATGAAAAAAAGTAATTTTAAATTCTGCACTGTAAACCTTAATAAGATTTATAGAAATAGTGGAGACATTCAAAAATTAAGTAGTTTGATTTTTAATAATGATGAATCACTTTTTGGAAAAAAAGCTAATCAAATAATAAAATCTACAAAAATTAGTAATGTAAGCATTGATATTAAAAATACAAAGAGTTTGCCAAATAAACTTCAAGAAACGGTGATATCGCATATTAATAAATTGAAAAATAAAACTTATAAATTAAGTAGTAAGAATTATATTTTTGACAAAAAAATTGATAATCTGATTAATTACGAAAAAGATTTAGTTTTAGATATTTTTGATACATTAAATTCTCAACTTATTTTGTGCGCTAGAAATACTGGTACTTGGGGTGTAGAAGATATTAATTCTATTATTATTAAAGATAATGATCCTTATGATTTTAATTCTTTAGAAGAGGGGATTCCTATAATGTGCACTGAAAATAATAATGAGATAGGTATTTCAAATGGAGATATAGGAGTTTTAATTGGAAGTAACAAAACAAGAAGATTTTTATTTAGGAAATTTAATAAAGAAAATGAACTAATATTTTCTTTGATTGAGCCTTATAAATTAGAAAAAATTGTTCCTGCAGTAGCCTTAACTATTCATAAATCCCAAGGAAGTGAATCAGAAAAAGTAATAATTTTATGGAATCAAGACCGAAAAATAAAAAAGCAAAAAGATAGTTTTGGAGATTTTAACTTCTTTCGAGATAATTATGAAAAAAGACTTTTTTATACTGGGATAACACGCGCAAAAACAAATTTAGATATTTATTACCTTGATTAAAATATAATGGAAGCAATATTTGATTACCTCGAGATGTTAAATTAGATAATAGGCTCTGTATGGCTAAACAACCATTTGAATCTTTGTAAAGATAGATATTGTTGTAAGCCTGATCAGAAGATATCAGGCATTTTTAATGGAATCTAAAAGAAAAATTCTATCTTCTACTTTAGAAGGAGGTAATACTATTCCAATTGAGGAAGATAAAATTGAATTGAAAAATAAAATCAGCAAAAATGAAAAAAGCAATGATCAAAAGAAAAATAGTTATAAAATAGAAGGTTTTGATGATTTTGGTTTTAATTCATCGATATTAGAATCACTTCATAAAAAAGGTTATAAGAGTCCAACTCCAATCCAAAAAGAATCTATCCCAGAATTAATGCTTGGTAGAGATTTATTAGGTCAGGCTCAAACTGGTACTGGGAAAACGGCAGCTTTTGCTTTGCCTTTAATAGAGAAACTTTATAAAAATAAAGAACAAAATGCAAAAGTTCTTGTTATGACCCCTACAAGAGAGCTTGCTACGCAAGTTGCAGAATCTTTCAAAAGTTATAGCTCAGAATCAGATAATATTAAAACATTAGCAATCTATGGAGGTACGGACTTTAGAAATCAAATAAATTCCCTAAAGAAAAAAACAGATATTGTTGTAGGAACTCCTGGAAGAATAATGGATCATATTAGACAAGGTACTTTTAAAATAGATAAAGTTGAATGCCTTGTTTTAGATGAAGCTGATGAGATGTTAAAGATGGGATTCCTTGAAGATATTGAATGGATTATAGATAAATTGCCTCAAGAGAAACAAATGGTTTTATTCTCAGCTACTATGCCACATGAGATTAAAACAATTGCCAAAAAATATCTTAAGGATCCTGCAGAAATAAAAATCAAAAGCATTAAAAAGGAATCACAATTGATTTCACAAAAATATATTACTATTCAAAGGCATTATAAGTTGGAGGCTTTAAGGAGAATACTTGAAATAAATTGCGAAGGTGTAATTATCTTCGTGAGAACAAAATCTCTCACAACCTCTATCGCAGAGGCTCTAGAGATGGCGGGACATAGTGTTGCTGTGCTAAATGGTGATATTCCCCAGAATCAGAGAGAAGCTACAGTTGATAGATTAAGAAAGGGATTTATTGATATTTTAGTCGCAACAGATGTGGCAGCAAGAGGCTTAGACGTAGATAGGATAAAACTTGTAATTAATTATGATTTCCCTTTTGATTCAGAAACATATACCCATAGAATTGGTAGAACAGGTAGAGCTGGTAGATCAGGTGAAGCAATATTATTTGTAAATAGGAGGGAAAAAAACTTTCTAAAAAATCTAGAAAATTCTACAAAAAATAAAATTGAAGAAATTGAAATACCAAATAACAAAAAAATTAATGAGAAAAGAATGGATAAATTGACAAATGATATAAATAATACTTTTAGACTGAAAGAAAATGATGATGATAATAAATCCTTAATGGTTGATATCCTTGATAATCTTAAAATAAAATATTCTTTGAGTGAAGAAGAGATTGCAATTGCAGCAATCAATTTAGCTATAGGAAAAAAACCATTTTTCACAAATGAAGACGAGTCATGGATGCATAAGCAAAATAATTCTGAAAGGGAAAGATTTAGTCGAAACTCAAATAATAGATCGAGGAGTTCTAATAGAAGATCAAATTATCAAAACTCTGGATTTGAAACATTTAAGTTCAACTTCGGAAAATCAAATAAAATTAGAGTAGCAAATATTATTTCTTCAATATGCAATGCAACAAACATAAATGGTAGGACAATAGGGAAGATACAAATATTTAATGATTTTAGTTTAGTTGACTTACCTAAAAATATTAATAAGGAGACAAAAGAAAAACTAAAAAATTTAAAAATTAGGAGCTAAACTACTATTAATGAAATATTTTTTTGCAATATCTAGCTTCTTAATTTTAAATCAACTACTTATCAAAAGCCATGCTGATTTAAACTCAAATAAAATTATTAATATGTTTTGCATAAAAAACGTAAAGGCTGAAATGCTGGCCGCAAACTTGAAATATGAAGATAATTTTGGTCAAGAAGTATGTAATTGCTATTTAAAAAAAATTTCTAATAATAAAAGTCACGAAGAATCAATTTCTGAATGCAAAATAGAATCCAGAAAAAATCTTAATTTATAATATTTTTAATACTAAGTTAATGAAAACTGATAGTAATCAAAATCCTATTTTAAGACTTTATTTAAATCTTTTAGAAGAGAAGAATATTTTAATTTTCGCTTTTATTAGTTCAGTTGTTAATAGAGTACTCGATCTAGCTCCACCTGTTATTATTGGTCTTGCTGTAGATATTGTTGTAAAAGAGCAAAATTCTTGGATTTCTAATTTCGGTTTAAAAGAAGTACCTTCACAATTAATCTTTCTTTCAATTGTGTCAGGATTGATTTGGAGTGCCGAATCTATATTTCAATATTTGTATTCTGTTTTATGGAGAAATCTTGCTCAGATTTCGCAACATAAGCTTAGAGTTAAAGCTTATGAGCATATTCAGAAATTAGATATGCAATTTTTTGAAAATGATAATACTGGGAGATTATTATCTATTCTTAATGACGATATTAACCAATTAGAAAGATTTTTAGATCATGGAGCTAATGAAATTATTCAATTATTTGTATCAGTATTTTTAATTGGCGGAACTATGGCTATTGTTGCACCAAGAATAGCTTTATTTGCTTTCTTACCAATACCATTAATATTTTTTGGATCAATTAAATTTCAGCGTAAACTTGCACCAAAATATAAAGATGTAAGAAGAAAAGCAGGCTTGTTGGCATCAAGATTAAATAATAATTTAGGTGGAATTTTAACAATTAAAAGTTTTACTACTGAAAATTGGGAACTCAATAGACTAGATAAAGAGAGCTTAGCTTATCAAAAAAGTAATAAATCCGCTATAAAACTATCATCTGCTTTTATCCCATTAATTAGATTTGCAATATTGTTTGCATTTGTAGCAATTTTATTAATTGGTGGCTTTCAGGTATGGAATAACCAACTTAATGTTGGCACTTATAGCTTTTTAGTTTTTATTACTCAGAGATTATTATGGCCTTTAACCACGCTTGGACATGTCTTAGATGAATTTCAAAGATCAATGGCTTCTGTTAATAGAGTAATTGACTTAATAGATACTCCAATAAAAATAAATGATGGAAAAAAAAGGATTAATTTCAAGCAAATAAATGGGGAAATTATTTTTAAGAATATTTATTTTAATTATCCAGGAAGAAAATCAACATTAGAGGATATAAATATTTGCATACCTCCTAAAATGACTTTAGGTATTGTTGGTTTAACCGGTTCTGGTAAAAGTACCTTAATTAAATTACTTCTTAGAATTTACGATATTAATAAAGGAACAATAACATTGGATAATATCCCAATAAAAGAAATAAAGTTAAATGATTTAAGAAGATGTATCTCTTTAGTAAGTCAAGAAACCTATTTATTTCATGGTACTGTTCAGGAAAATATTTCTTATGGTTCAAATAAAGCAAATATCAAAGAAATAATTAGAGCTTCAAAAGTTGCTGAGGCTCATGAATTTATTAAACAATTACCAGAAGGATATAAAACAATTGTTGGAGAAAGAGGGCAAAGACTCTCTGGAGGCCAAAGGCAGAGAATAGCTTTAGCAAGGGCAGTACTGAAGGACTCTCCAATATTAATACTTGATGAAGCTACTGCCTCTGTTGATAATGAAACAGAGCTATTAATACAAAAATCACTAGCAAAACTAACTAAAAATAGAACGACTATAGTTATTGCTCATAGATTGAGTACTATTAAAAATGCTGATAATATTATTGTTCTAGATCAAGGAAGAATAATAGAAAAAGGAAAACATAGTAATTTGTTAAAGTCAAACGGGGTTTACGCTGACTTATGGAATGTACAGGTAGGTATTTAAATTAAATTAAAAAATTAAATGACTGAATTACATTTCCAAATAATTTTTCAACTTTATTCCATCTTTCTTGGTTAGTACCCACTGCAAAGGTATATAAAGTTCCTCTATCTATAACTACAGTGGCAAGTTCATGTCGATCTTGATTATTTAAATTTAATTCGTACTCTAAATCATAAAAAATATGGTTTGAGGTTTCTCTCTTGTTCGCTTCTATCAATTCAACAGTCCTACCTGATCCTTCTGGTGCTATTACTTTGTCAATTAAAGTTTGGCCAACTTCTAAAGGTGTTCCAAGTTGTTCTAGTTCAACCTCTTTATTAACATCTGAGATTACTAAACTTAAAGTTTCATTACTGTTTATTAAATCGTGATAAATAATTTCTGGACCACCATCTACCTTTACCCTGGTCCATCCTGTGGGGTAAAAGAAAGCATATCTTCCATCAGGACTTTGATAAGCTTCTAATCCAGCATTAAGTCCACTTCCACATCCACTTATAAATAGACATAGTGTTAATGCGATCAAATATTTAAAAGAATTTTTCATCTTTTGATTTAAATAATAAAATTTATACTAGAAACATAATAAGACATCGAAAGCAAACAATTTAAACCAATTTCGATTTATGGGTATAGATTACAAGTAGAAAATTTTTAATCTTGATAACTTTCACAAAACCACTTGCAAAGTTAATTGAACATTTTGAAAGATTTCCCGGGATTGGTCCAAGAACTGCCCAGAGACTAGCTCTTTATATACTAAAGCAGCCCGAAAAAACAATAATAGAATTTTCTAAAGCCTTAGTTGAGGCTCATAATAATGTTGGGTATTGTAAAAAATGTTTTAATCTTACCTCTGAAACTGAATGTGAAATTTGTTGCAATCCAGAAAGAAATGAAAAATTAATTTGCGTTGTGGCGGAGACTAAGGATTTACTTGCTCTTGAGAGGGCAAGAGAATTTAAAGGGCTTTATCACGTAATAGGGGGCTTAATATCACCGATGGATTCAGTAGGTCCAGAATTATTAGAAATAAAGAGCTTAGTTGAGAGAGTTAGCAAAAATGAAATAGAAGAGATAATTCTTGCATTAACACCAAGCGTAGAAGGAGATACAACAAGTTTATATATAGGAAAATTATTAACTCCTTTTACCAAAGTTACAAGAATTGCATATGGATTACCAATGGGAAGTGAATTGGAATATGTAGATGAGGTAACCCTTGCAAGGGCTCTTGAAGGTAGGACAAATGTAATTTAGCTAATGACTGAATTTAAATTTGATAAGAGTGAGAATTTAAAAAGATTACCTTCATGGATAAAATTTCCTATAAGTAAAGCCTCTGAATTTGAAAAAATACAGAAATTAATAAAAAGTGCAAATATTCATACGATCTGTGAAGAAGGCAGATGTCCAAATAGAGCTGAATGTTATGCCTCTGGAACAGCCACCTTCTTGTTAGGGGGGTCTATCTGTTCTAGAGCTTGCGCTTTTTGCCAAGTTAACAAAGGGAGGCCATCAGAGATAAATAATTTAGAAAGTATCAAAGTCGCTAATGCTGTAAAAATTTTAAATTTAAAATATGTCGTACTAACTTCAGTGGCTCGAGATGATTTAGCTGATCATGGAGCAATTTTATTTACCTCTACAATTGATGAAATTAGAAAAATAGATCCTAATATTAAAATTGAGGTGCTGACACCTGATTTTTGGGGAGGAGGTAAAACTCAAGAAGAGAGAGAAATTCTCCAAAAAGATAGATTACAAAAAGTATTAGAAAAAAATCCAGTTTGCTTTAATCATAATCTTGAAACTGTTCAAAGACTTCAACGAGAAGTCAGAAGAGGAGCTAATTATTTTAGTTCTATTAATTTACTTAAAGTTTCAAAAGAAATTGCACCAAATATTCAAACAAAATCTGGAATTATGCTTGGATTAGGTGAAAATCTACAAGAGATTAAAAGTACAATATTGGATTTAAAAAAAGTTAATTGTGATCAAATTACAATTGGGCAATATCTACGACCATCTCTTAATCATTTACCAGTTAGAAAATATTGGAGACCAGAAGAATTTGATCATATTAAAAATTTTTCAAAAGAAGTTGGTTTTAAGAAGGTATCATGTGGTCCTCTCATAAGAAGTAGTTATCATGCAGGTTGAATTAAACTTAATTTTTCAAATTTGACTTGTATTTTTTTTAAGATATCTTCGCATTCACCTTTCATTAAGGTACCAGCTCCACCCCAGATTAACCTTAATAAAAGATCATTTGGACTTGACCCGACATGTTTTACTATACAAAAACCAGTTTTTCTAAAGTATCTAACAAGCTTTTTGTTATAACCTTCTTGATCATAAATAGCTAATAATCTTGCGCTTTTACAACAAGTATTTTCTAATGCCCATGCCATTGTTGTAGCCCATATCAATTCTGATACGAAGGGAGGAGAATTTTTTAAAATTTTTAAGGTATCTAATTGTAAGCCTTTTTTAAAAGGAATTGTCCAACCTTTCATTTCTCCCCAAATTTTCACATAGTCATTATCTTGTTGGGCGACAACAACCCTAAAGAAATTAAGCCCTAAGGTCTCTCTTATTTGGATTTTGATTATTAAACCAAGAGATTCTGCAATTTTTTGTAATCTACTAATTTTCATTTTTAAGTTATTTAAATTACTTTTTCTTTCTTTAAAATTTGCTTTTGTCTTTCAGCAAATCTTTTCCTATCTTGTTCTGTAAACTTGTTTATGCAGTTATGACATTGAATCCCTTCAATATATTCAATCTTATTTTTATCTTTTTCTGAAACAGGCATTCCGCATGCATAACAAATTGAATAATTACCTTTTTTGAGTTGATTATCAAGAGCTACTCTTTCATCAAAAACATAACATTCACCTATATAAAGATTTTTATCTGGTTCGACTGTTTCAAGGTATTTTAGAATTCCACCTTTCAGATGAAAAACATTTTCAAAGCCTTTTCTTTTTAAAAAAGAGGTTGCTTTCTCACATCTTATACCCCCTGTACAAAACATAGCTATTTTATGCTTCTTTTTATTTTTAATGGTTTTTTCTAAATTTTTCTCAACCCATTTTGGAAATTCTCTAAAGTTATTTGTATTAGGATTAATAGCATTTTTAAATGTTCCAAGCTTCACTTCATAGTGATTCCTTGTATCAATGATTATTGTATTTTTATCCTCTATAACGTCATTCCATTCTCTCGCATCTAGGTAAGCTCCATTTTGTGATTCTGGATTTATATCCTTAATTCCAATAGTTACTATTTCTGCTTTTATTTTTACCTTTAATTTCTTAAAAATCTTTTTATCATAAAAACTGATTTTTTCATTTAAATCATTTTTTTTTGAAAATTCTTTAATGAATTCAAATAATTTATCGATGTATTCTTCAGGACCACAAATAGTACCATTAATACCCTCTTCTCCAAGAATAATCAAACCAGAAACATTATTCTTATAAGCTAATAGTTTTTCTTTGATTTCTAAAATTAAAATCTTTTCGATTTTAGTAAAACAATAAAGTGAAATAACTTTATATTTTTTTTTCATTTAGCAGCTAGTGTTCCTTGCTTAGGTTCAAAATTTTTATTGAAAGATACACCTACTTCTTTTAAAAGTTTTCTATCTGTTTCACAGGCTGGGTTTGAGGTCGTTAAAAGTTCATCTCCATAGAATATTGAGTTAGCTCCGCATTGAAAACATAAAATTTGAGCTTCTTTCGATAATTTTTCTCTTCCTGCACTTAACCTCACTTTACTCTTTGGCATGAGTATTCTTGTTGTGGCGATCATTCTTATCATCTCGATAGAGTCAACATCCTTAGATTCCTCTAGACCAGTACCTTCTATAGCTACAAGTGCATTTATAGGGACACTCTCAGGGTGCGGCTTCATATTAGAAAGTACTTGCAAAAGAGAAGCTCTATCATTATTGGATTCGCCTAACCCAATAATTCCTCCGCAACAGATATTTATTCCAGCATTTCTAACCCTTTTTAAGGTGTCTAATCTATCCTGATAAGTTCTAGTTGTAATAATATTTTGATAGTATTCAGGACTAGTATCAAGATTATGGTTATATGCAGTTAAACCAGCTTCCGCAAGTTTTAATGCTTGTGTATCGTTAAGCATTCCCGCCGTTACACATGCTTCCATTCCTAAATTTCTAACTCCCTTTACCATTTCAAGCATTGAATTAAAAGCACTACCATCTCTAATCTCTCTCCACGCCCAACCCATGCAGAATCTTTCTGCCCCCTCTTCCTTTGCTATTTTTGCCCTTTTTAAAACTGATTCCACTTCATGAAGAGGATTACTTTTTATTTGACTAGAACTATAAATAGATTGGCTACAATATGAACAATTTTCAGTACATCCTCCAGTTTTCACACTGAAAAGAGAGGCCAGTTGAACTTTATAATCGTTATATTTACGGTGCACTATCTGTGCTTTCCACATTAAATCAATAAGAGGCAAATTTAAAATAGCTAGGATTTGCTCTCTTTCCCAGTCATATCTTAAATCTTCAGTTGAATCTATATCTAGGTTGATCATCTTAAATCATCTATGATAGAAAGAACTATTTATTGATTCCTTCGATATTGATTCTATACCTCCGAAACGTCTATTTCTAGATTGATAATCAATTATTGCTTTTAAAAATTCTATTTCGTTAAATTCAGGCCATAAAACCTGAGTAATATAAATCTCAGAATAAGCTAATTGCCACAGTAAAAAATTACTTATTCTCTTTTCTCCGCTCGTTCTAATTAATAGTTCAGGATCACTAAATTCTCTCGTATATAGTTCTGATTCAAATAATTTCTCGTCAATTTCTTCAGGCTTTATTTTTCCAGATAGAGATTGCTTTGCTAATTCTTTAGCAACTTTTACTAATTCTTGTCTGCCTCCATAATTCATACATACATTCAATGTTAATTCTTTATTGTTTATAGTAATTTCTTCTGATTCGCTAATAAGTTGCTTTAGATTTTCAGGAAAAGGAGATAAATCGCCAATAAAGTTGAGTCGAATTGACTCTTTGTTAATTTCATCTAATTCTTTTTGGAGAACTTTATCAAAAAGATTTAAGAGGAAATTGACTTCCTCAATAGGTCTAGACCAATTTTCTGTAGAAAAAGCATAAACAGTTAAAACTTTAATTCCTAATTTCTTTGATAATTTTATAATATTTTTTAAAACTGTTACTCCTTTATTATGACCATGGGATCTTGGTAAACCTCTTTTTGTGCCCCATCTACCATTACCATCCATAATAATTGCAATATGTTGAGGTAGACGAAGTTTATCTATCCCATTGGTTAAATCTAAAATCTCATTAGTTTTATTTCTCAATTTCATATTTATTTTTTGAATTGACATCTCTTAATCAGATTTTTTAATTGGTTTATCAATGACAATATTGGGAATGATATCAGTTGTGACATTTTTTGGCGATATAACATTTCTATTTGTAGATGATTTAGAACTAGTTTGATTGTTTGGATTACCTATAAAATCTATTAAAAGTTCTTGTAATCTACTGCTTGTAATTGGTCTTTCGAGTTTTCCTTGATGAGCTAAAGATAATGTTCCTGTTTCTTCAGAAACAACAATACAGATGCATCTGTCGAATCTTTCAGATATTCCCAGTGCGGCCAGATGCCTTGTCCCATAACGACTTATGCCCTGCCTTGATAAAGGCAATATAACTCCAGCAGATATTATTTTATTTCCTTTTACTAAAACAGCTCCATCATGGAGAGGAGTGTCAGTAGCAAATAAATTTATCAAAAGTTCAGTAGAAAGTTGGGCTTCGATATTTATGCCAGAATAAAGGAAATCCTCAGGCCTTAGATCACTTCCGAAATCAACAACAACCAAAGCTCCTTTTCTGTTTTGTGAAAGTTTTCCTGCAGCATCTACTATTTGATTAACAGTATTGGCATTTGCTCTAAATCCTTTTGAGGGATTCCCGAGAATAACAGCAAGTCTACCTGTCCCTAATAATTCCATTAATCTTCTTAATTCACCCTGCCATAGTATTGCTAAAGATAGAGAGCATACCAGTACAACTGCATCCAATACTTTTGTAGTCAAAGGAAGATTTGCATACCTTTGAATAAACCAAGCTAGTGAAACTAAAAATAAATAACCTCTAAGGAGCCAAAGTGTCCTCTGTTCTTTGACTCTAGAAAAAAGTAATAATCCAAATCCTGACGCAAAAAAAACATCTAATACAATTTTAAAATTTATAAACCTCCAAAAGTTCACATTAATAATTTGTGCTTATTTTAAACTTACCTAACTTTGCATAATAAAGCGATCTGGCAAAACATCCATTTTTAAGAGATCTTCTGAAGTTTCTCTTCTTTGAATTAATTCAGCATTTCCATCTGAGACAACAAGTGCAGCAGGTCTTGGAATCCTATTGTAATTTGAACTCATAGAATTATTGTAAGCTCCTGTTCCAAATACACATAATAAATCACCAGCCTTGCATTCTCCTAAAACTAGATCTTTAAATAATACGTCTCCAGATTCGCAATGTTTCCCGGCTATTGTATATTTTCTGAGTGAATTAGTATCCAAAGGTTTTTTAACTAAACAAGCAGAGTAATTAGATTGATAAGTTATTGGTCTAGGGTTATCACTCATACCTCCATCTACTGATAAATAAGTTTTTAAATCAGGGATCTCTTTTAGAGAGCCAATTTTATAAATCGTTATTCCTGCTGTAGATACAATTGACCTCCCTGGTTCGCACATAAGAGTTGGAAGTTCTAAATTGTTAAATTTACATTGTTGAATAACTTCTTCTGAAATGGTCTTTACCCATTCATCTATAGAAGGAGGGTCATCATCATTTGTATATTTAATTCCTAATCCTCCTCCTACATTTAATTCTGAAATATTATGACCATATTTTTTGGCTTTTATAATCGAATCAACCATTATTTTTACTAAATCTTTATGAGGTTCTAATTCAAAAATTTGTGATCCAATATGAGCATGAATCCCAATAAGATTTATGTTTTTTGCCTCACTTATTTCTTGATATAAATGATCTAAGCATTCGATCCCAAAGCCAAACTTACTATCAAAGGAGCCTGTTTTTATATATTCATGAGTGTGGCACTCTATACCAGGAGTAAACCTAATCATTATATTCGTTGTAAAGGAATTATTTTTTATTAATTCTTTAACTCTCTCCAAATCATAATAATTATCAAGTACTATTTTAACTTTGTTTTTTAAGGCAAACTTTAATTCTTCAATTGATTTGTTATTACCGTGAAAAACTATTCTTTCACTAGCAACTCCACCCCTTAACGCAGTTAACAGTTCGCCTTCTGAAACAGCATCCAAGCCTAGACCCTCTGAGGCAACCAAACTACTCATAAACAAAGAGCTATTTGCTTTTGAAGCATATATTGGTAGAGATTTGCCCGGATAATGCTTCTTGAGACCATTTTTATATGCTTTGCATGAATTACGTAAAGTTAATTCATCTAAGATGTAAAGAGGAGATCCATATCTATTGACAAGATCATTAATAGAACAATCCCCAATAGATAAACTTTCATTCACATCTATTTTTGTTGTTAAAGGAACAATATTCTTATTAGGATTATCATAATTAAGCTTATTTTTTAAAAATTGAGTTTTAACTTCCATTGTTAAGATTTTTGTTTATTCTACAACTAATTAATTTAAAATTACCTACTTAACTTTTACTTGGATTATTAATTTCAGAATGGCAATTTTTAGAGAAATAAATGAAAGTGAAGCAAAATTATGCTTTTTACTGGATTCTGAATCAATAAAGTTATGGAGCTATGAGCAATGGGAGAGTGCACTTAAGAAAAAAGATGTTAGATCTCTCGCTGTCTATGCGAATGAAAAGTTTATTGGGGTTTGTGTTTATCAATTAATTCTTGATGAGGCGGAATTACTTTATTTAGCAATTCGTCCTGAACATACTAGAAAAGGTTTTGGGCAAAGTTTATTTGCGGAATTTTTAAATATTACTAAGAAAAATAATATTAAAAAGATATTTCTTGAGGTTTCATCAAATAATTTATCTGCTATCGAATTTTATAAAAAATTTAATTTTCAAACTATAAGTGTTAGAAAAAATTATTATAAAAACGGAAGCGATGCCATTTTAAAATCCAAAGTTGTTTGTTAAAAAAATAATAAAGATTTTTATTGTGCGGATTACCAGAATCTTTGAGACTCAAGTTATAACATGCGATCCTACTTGTAGTGTAGTATTTGGACAATTATTTAAAATCATAAGGTATTCACAAAAGCTAATTCTGAACACAAAACAGGCTTATTACTGGTAGGTTATTAGTAGAAACCTTTTAGCAATGTTTGAAAGATTTACTGAAAAAGCCATAAAAGTGATCATGCTTGCCCAAGAAGAGGCAAGGAGACTTGGTCATAATTTTGTAGGCACAGAACAAATTCTTCTCGGCCTCATAGGTGAAGGTACAGGTGTTGCCGCAAAAGTATTAAAGTCATTAGGAGTTAATTTAAAGGATTCAAGAATTGAAGTTGAAAAAATAATTGGAAGAGGATCAGGTTTTGTGGCGGTTGAAATACCTTTTACCCCAAGAGCAAAAAGAGTTTTAGAATTATCATTAGAAGAAGCGAGACAATTAGGACATAACTATATAGGTACAGAGCATCTTTTACTTGGACTTATAAGAGAGGGAGAAGGAGTCGCTGCAAGAGTTCTAGAAAATCTAGGTATAGATTTAACTAAAATTAGAACTCAAGTTATCAGGATGCTGGGTGAGACCGCTGAAGTAGGTTCAGGGGCAAATTCCAGTAAATCTAATGTTAAAACTGCTACATTAGATGAGTTTGGAACAAATCTAACTAAACTTGCAAGTGAATCTAAGCTTGATCCAG
>Ga0209433_10000334_pt1 | contig 14296 bp, 13 predicted proteins | sample METZYME_5_50m_FD_187552 | JGI IMG/M metagenome (GOLD analysis project Ga0209433, IMG submission 187552) | Marine microbial communities from oxygen minimum zone in mesopelagic equatorial Pacific - METZYME_5_50m (SPAdes) (version 2) | ecosystem: Environmental > Aquatic > Marine > Oceanic | place...
GTTTACTGTAGATGGACCTACAGGTAACACTGATATTACTGGAACTCTTAATGTTCAAGATGGTGTAACTTTACAAAGCACACTTGGAGTTACAGGTCAGATTACTGGTAACGTAACTGGTGACTTGACTGGTAACGCTGATACTGCATCTCTAGTTGATGTCACAAACACCACAGGTTCTAACCTTACATTCTTCCCAACATTTGTTTCTGCTACAACTGGAAACACTGAAATAAGAACTGACTCAGACAACTTTAAATATATTCCTAGTTCAAACACTTTATCTGTAAGTAACTTTGTTTGTTCTACAAACTTTGAGATTCAAGGTAACTTAAACATTACTGGAACTATTACGTTCCAAGAGTCACAGGTTGGTGACATCAGTAACCACGATACAGATGCTCTTGCTGAAGGATCTACAAATCTATACTTTACTGACGAAAGAGTTGATGATCGTGTTGCTGCATTGATCGCAGGTGGTACTGGTATTTCTGCTACCTACAATGATGCAGGTAACTTACTAACTCTATCTGCTGACTTTGGTGAGTTTGATACTGACAACATCGTTGAGGGATCTACAAATCTATTCACGACTGCTGCTAGAACAAGAACACACTTTACATACGGAACTGGTATTGAACTAAGTGGAGCAGGTCAATTATCTGTAACACAATCAGACATCAATACTGATAACGTAACTGAAGGTTCAACTAACTTATTCACTACTGCTGCTAGAACAAGGACACACTTCACATATGGAACAGGTATTGAACATTCTTCTGGTACTTTGTCTGTTACTCAGTCAGACATTAATACAGATAATATCACAGAAGGATCAACCAACCTATTCACCACTGCTGCAAGAACTCGTGGACATATTTCAGTCAGCGGAGATCTAGGATATAATTCTTCTACTGGTGTCATATCATTCACCACTCCTACAACTATTGCATCACTATCTAATCACGATACTGATGATTTGGCAGAAGGATCTACAAATCTTTACTATACAGATGCACGTGCTGACGCTCGTGTAACAGCAGGTATCACTGGAAAACTTGATGCCTCTGCAATCAGCACATTTGGTCTAACACTTGTTGATGACGCATCAGCATCTGCTGCTAGAACAACTCTCGGACTTGGATCTGCTGCTACCACTGCTGCAAGTGCTTACGCAACTGCTGCACAAGGTACACTTGCTGATTCTGCTACACAACCAGGCGACCTTGGTGCTGTTGCTACTAGCAATAATTATAATGATCTCAGCAACAAACCTACATTATTCTCTGGTGCATATAATGATCTGACTGGCAAACCTACACTAGGCACTGCTGCTGCAACTGCATCAACTGATTATGCTACTGCTGCACAAGGTGCTAAGGCAGATTCTGCATTACAAGCAGAAACAATTACATTAGCACAACTTAAAACTGCTGCTGCGAACTCAATAAATTACACACAATTCGCTGCTGCAATCGCTGCTCTATAATTAAATGGCAACTCCAACCTCTAAATCAACACTAAAAGAATACGCACTTCGCAGATTAGGTAAACCTGTATTAGAAGTCAATGTTTCTGATGATCAAATAGATGATGCTATCGATTACACTATCGAGAAGTTTCACGTTTATCATTATGGTGGTTCAGAAAAAGTTTATCTAAAACATCAGATGACTCAAGCTGAAGTAGATGCGTTTCAAGCAGATACTACAGAAACTGTAGGTAGTACAGAATTTAAGACGCAAAATAATTTTTTAACCTTACCTGATTTTATAACATCTGTTAATGGTATCTTTACTTTCCAAGATAAGGGTACTGCAAATATGTTTGATATTCGTTATCAGTTAAGATTAAATGATTTGTTTGATTTTACATCAACACAGTTTTATCATTACTATATGATTCAGACACATCTTGAGACAATTAATTTCTTATTAGAAGGAATGAAACCTACAAGATTTACTCATACATCTGGTCGTTTATATATTGATTTTGATACTAATACAGATGTTCGTGAGGGTGAGTTTATTGTTATTGATTGTGTTCGTGCATTAGATCCAATTAATTTTACAAAAATCTATAATGAGATGTGGGTCAAGGATTATGCTACTGCGATGATTAAAAAATATTGGGGAACAAATTTAACTAAGTTCCAAAACGTTCAACTCCCTGGTGGTGTTACTCTAAATGGTGAGAAAATTTATAGCGATGCTGTAGAGGAACTTCAACAGTTAGACGAACAACTTCGTACTACATACGAAACTCCACCAATGGATATGATTGGATAATGGCAACTAACTCTTTCTTTACACAAGGCACAACTGGTGAACAGGATCTCGTAGAGAGTCTTGTCATAGAACAGATAAAGATGTTTGGAAAAAATGTCTTCTATATGCCTAGAACTTTAGTAAATGAAGATACAACATTTACTGAGGATGCTTTGTCTAAATTTGATGATGCCTATGAGATTGAAGCATACATTGAAGATCCAACTGGATTTACTGGTGATGGCGATCTCTTTACGAAGTTTGGTGTAAGGATTTCTGATCAAGTTACATTTATAATATCAAGAAAAAGATTTACAGAAGCAGTTGACGACAACACTCAACTGATTGTGGAAGGAAGACCTAACGAAGGAGACTTGGTTTACTTCCCTTTGGCAAATAAAATATTTAAAATTATGTTCGTTGAGCACGAACAACCTTTCTACCAGTTAAATAAGATCCACGTATGGGGTCTTAAGTGTGAACTCTTCGAGTTCAGCGACGAGCAGTTCGATACAGGAGTTACTGCAATCGATCAAATCGAGCAGGATTTTTCTGTATCCATCACTATCAACTTTGCCACAGGTGGCACTGGAGACTTTACAGTCGGTGAAGTGGTGGCAGGTGGAACCTCTAATATTACAGCAGAGGTTAAGTCTTGGGATTCTACTAATAGACAATTACAAGTCTTCAATAGAACTGGAATATTTTCAATTCCAGAAACTATAACTGGGCAGACATCAGGTGCTGCTTGGACAACTGCATCATATAATACCCTAAATAATACATCAAGCGAATATGATTCAAATGATTCGTTTGAGACCCTTGCTGATGGGATCATTGATTTTTCAGAAGGGAACCCATTTGGTGATTTTGGAGGTGCTACTTAATGTTAGGTACATATACATACAATGAAATATTCCGAAAGTCAGTTATTGCCTTCGGTACATTGTTTAATAACATAGAAATTCGTAGGAAAAAAAATGCTACGGATTTTGAGTTTATGAAGGTGCCATTGGCATACGGACCTAAACAAAAGTTTTTAGCAAGACTCCAACAAGTAGGAGATTTAACTAGGAAAGATGCGACTCAAATTACGCTTCCTAGGATTTCGTTTGAGATTTCTGGTTTCAACTACGACGCAACAAGAAAGGTCTCCCCAACACAGAGAGTTAGGACTGCTGTTGGAAGTGACCTACAAAAAGCGTTTATGCCAGTACCGTACAACGTTGATTTTGAGTTAGCAATTCTTTCAAAGAATCAAGATGACGGTTTACAAATCTTAGAACAAATACTTCCATACTTCCAACCCACATTTAATATCACTGTACAACTGAACGATCAGTTACAGGAGAAAAAAGATTTTCCAGTAGTTTTAAATACAATATCTTATGATGATGATTATGAAGGTGACTATACAACAAGAAGAACTCTCATATATACATTAACTTTCACTTGCAAAACATATATCTACGGTCCTGTTCTCGACGGTGAGAAAGATCTTATCCGTAAGGCAATCGTAGATACTGCTCCCGATAGCAAAACAAGTGCACCTCGTGAAATGAGATACACGGTCGAACCAGACCCGATCACTTCTGATCCAGATGATGATTTTGGTTTTAATGAACTATTCAGTGAATTCAATGATGGAAAATCAAGAAACCCAGTCACAGGAAACGACGAGTAAATTCGACGGTATTGAAGACGCTCTTGATGTAGAAACATCCATCGTTAAAGATGATAAACCTACATTACAGAGAGTAGAAGATACACCTGTAAAACAAAACGAAGCAATTAAAAAAGACTACGAATATACTCGTGGTAATTTGTATTCGTTAATTGACAAGGGACAGGAAGCGGTAGACGGAATCCTAGAACTATCACAACAAACAGATTCACCACGTGCCTATGAGGTAGCAGGTAATCTAATTAAGAACGTGGCAGATGCCACGGATAAACTAATTGACCTTCAGAAAAAAATGCAAGAATTAGAAGAGGGTCCAAAAGGTGCTGTAACAGGTAACGTTACTAACAACACAATGTTTGTTGGTAGCACTGCTGATCTTGCGAAATTCCTCAAACAGAAACAGAAAGAGGATAAATAGTAAAAACAATCTTGTGTCAAAAAGTCGATGTCTGTATTAAATGTCTTAGATACTACGACAGTGAGTGGTTCAGGTACTGCTTACATCGTCGTTAAAAGTGGAGTTGTACGTGCATACGCTGCATCTGCATCATCCATAAAGTTCGATAGCGGTCCTGCTATTACACTCGCAGCAGGGGAAGCAATCTTGCTTTCTGTGGGCAAATCAAAAAATATTAGTATTACAACTGCAACTAATGCTAACGGTTCAGTGTTTACTGTTGCAGGTGGTGGACACGGTACAGGAGCAGGTGGTCGTCACAGTTTTGCTGTAGGAGATTTTATTCAGACTATAGATGGTGGCGATACAAATGGTTTTGGATCGGACTTTGAATCTGCTGCATCAGCAGGTAAGAAAGTGACAGCAGTTACTGACGGAACAATTACTACAGACATTGATGCGTCAGGTGCAGGTTCTGCATATACAATTAGTGATGATGATGTAATTGCCAACACCGTTCCTATGTTACAAAGAACTGTTAAGTTAACAGCAGGTTCTGCTGATGTAATTGTAGAACAAGTACAGGTTGTTGGAGGTTAATCCGTGGCGATACAAGATATTAATGGTCAGTGGGTATGTGCACATTGTGGATTGAAATCTCCTCAAGGACATTGGAGACCTAAGACGTGGATTCAAAAGCACGAAAAAAATTGTCCTAGAAACCCATCTAATAATAAAGTAGCATAATGACTAATCTACATCTTCAATCATTTTCTAACTTCTCTGAATCCTGTCATTGTGATCACAGCGAAGATAAAAAGAAAAAATCTAAAGTTACTAAAGAGGAGATCATAAAAGAATATGGTGATCCCACAGTTCGTAAAAGATTAAAAGTTGCTCGTTTAATAGACAAGACAAATCCTAAACCAAAGTACAATAGTAAGCGTGCTAGGATTTCTAACGCTTTGAAGATGTCGTCAATAAAAGCAGATACCAAAAAAAGAAAAGCACAAGAAAATCCATATTCAGCAGGTAAAAAATTTAGAGCAGTTCTTGGAATAAACAAAGAAGGTTATATTCCAGAAGAAGGATATGATCATTGGAAAGATAGTGTTTTGATGAGAGGTGGTGATCCTACTTCGGGTAAAAAATCTGATGCAACCACTGCTAACCATTCACAAAATAATGAGACTGATGCTCAAAGAAAAGCACGTATGCTAAAGCAACAAAAGAATAGTGCTAGAGCACTTGAGATGGTTAAGAAAAGAATAACTGATAAGTATGGTAAAGGTGCGATAATGGATATGAGTAAGAAAAAAAATGAAGAAGTTGAGTTAGTAAAACCAGGTTCTAAGAAAAATTGTGGTTGTGGTAAAAACCCTTGCATCACATACGGTCCAAAAAAGGTAGAAGAAAAAGTTAATTTAAAAGATAAGTCTACTCAGTATGCTAGAAGCACTAAAGAGGTAGATACTGCAATGACAGATCACGTCAATAGAACAAAGGGAAGGCACTATGGTAGAGATGGTAGAGTTACAGAAGTTGGTAGGTATCGTAGACCTAGTAAAAGAGAAGCAAGAAATGAATTGATTAGTTTGTATAAAGAGAGTTATGGTAGAGGTAGACTCACTGGTGCCAATGATATGCAGAGTAAATTATACGCTAAGAATAATAGTATGGGTAGAGCAAGGACTGATGCTGAGATCAAGAAAGAGAAAGGTGGACAAGCATTTCTTGATAGAATCAAGGCAGCAAAAGCATCGATGAAGAAAGAGGAGAAAGAACTCAAAACGATTGCAAAGGAACTGGATGGTGCTGTAACTAAACATAAGAGTCAAGCAGACCGTCTCAGAAAACATATAAAAAATGTGAAGTCAGAAGGAACTTCTTATGGTCTCTACAAAGGAACTGGTAAACCATCAGGTCCTATGGCATCGTTTGCTAAGAAAACTAAGAAGAAAGAAGTAAAAGAAGAAATGGGTAATATAGCACATACTAAAACTAAAAAAGGTGGAAAGACAATTATAAATGTAAATAAAAATGATGAGGCAGATGCACAGAAAGCAATGAAGAATGATCCAAAATACATTCTTGGTAAGACTAGAGTGCAGTCATATAAAGAAGAGTTCTATCAAAAGAAATATGCAGGTGTTGGTAAAGGATACCAAACTGTAGGTAAAAACAAAAGAATGGATCAATCAAATAAACGATCAGGTGATAGTAAGAAACAACATAGAGAACTTCATCAGGATTTGGTCAAGTATAAATTGTCCAAGAAAGGTAAATCAAGTAACCTCAAAACCAGTTTAAAAAGTTTCAGTGAATCTGCGTGGCAACGTAAAGAAGGAAAAAATCCTAGTGGTGGGTTAAATGAAAAAGGAAGAAAGTCTTACGAACGTGAGAATCCTGGTTCAGATCTTAAAGCACCTGTAACAGGTAGTCCAAAACCAGGTAGTAAGGCAGATAAAAGGCAAAACAATTTTTGCAAAAGAATGGGTGGAATGAGAGGACCTATGAAAGATGAGAAAGGTAGACCAACTCGTAAAGCATTAGCACTTAAAAAATGGAACTGTCGTAGTTCCTAGATAGTGTAACAGAAACTTTATTATGCAACCTGACGTTATTGATTTATTTCCATCCACAGTTCTAAGATTCAGACACGATGACTCTGAGATAAGGGATGAACTTGAAAAAGTTATTAGTGATGTACAAGAGAAAGAACAATTAATTCTTCACTTCGGTGATGATCCTTCCAAGCAAGATCATTGGAGGGATTTTTTGCGTGCATATGAAATGCCAAATTTAGAATCATATATTGCAGAGTGTGTTATTAAATATGTTGGTCACGATAATTGGGATATGCCTGAGTCTTGGTTAAATATATACCCAAAAGGTGCTAATCAAAATCAACATATGCACCCAGGATTTGAGTTATCAGGATGTTACTATCATAAAACAAGTCCAGAACAAGGATTAATTAATTTTCATAGTCCACTTGTACAAGCAAGAATGAGTTGTTTTGCTACTTATCAAGAGATGGCAGTAGAAACATTCCCTGACACTTTAATATTATTCCCATCTTGGTTAGAACATTCTACTACACAGAACTATTCTGATGATCAAAAATATTCAATAGGATTCAATATAAAAGTAAATAAAACAGGAGACTTTCCATTGCACGGACAGTGGTTTGGAAACCACACAATAGTACACAATAAAAACTAATGGTTGTCTGGGGTGTCATCTGGATGGTGTTGATACTTGTTGTAATAGTTACTTGGTACATCGTCTATATACTAAGGATGGCATTTATGGAGATGAACAATGGGGGCGATGGTTCCGCCAAGCAGGAAAAGTTGCTACAACTTTCGAGTAACAGAGATAAACAGAGTAGTTGATGGTGACACTATTGATGTTACTATTGATCTAGGTTTTGATCTATACAAGAAAGAACGAGTTCGTGTTGCAGGTGTTGATACTCCTGAGAAACGTACCCGCAATTTAGAAGAAAAGGCACTAGGCATAGATGCTACTAACTGGTTAAAAGAAAAATTGGAGAGTGCTATTGATGGAGAGTCTGAACTTACTATACGAACTGAACTCAAAGGCGGGGTTGGTAAGTATGGTCGTTTGCTTGGGTGGTTATATGTTGGTGATGCAGATGTATCTCTCAACGAAGAGATGATTGGTGAAGGGTATGCTTGGCCCTATGATGGAGGTACAAAACAAAAAGACTTTGAACAACTACGAGACCTTCGTAGATCACGTGGTACACTTGCAGAATAAATGTGACAAATCTTTGTGATGAATTAGCGGATCTTATCCGTAGAAATATTAGTGACTTACCCGACCTTACAGTTGTCGAGTCAGATCATAGCGTTATAGAACACGAGAAAGTTACTATACGCAATGAGATGTGGAAATGCAAAGGACTTAGAAAACTCCATATTGAAAGAGCAAACACAGACAAAATAGAAATTATTCATTGCGTTCTTTATCCAGATCCAGAATATCGTTTACCTATTTTTGGTTGTGACATTATCCAAACGCCTTCAACTATTACTGCTGCTATTGTCGATGTGTCTCCTGTACACGGAGTGGATCTCAATTCTGAACTATCAGTAATAAGTGAGAAGTTTACATTTAAAGACAAGAGACCTTTACCTTTATGGGCAGAGGATGTTTTCTCGCAGCATTGTAAATTTGCTAGATTGAAAGATCAGAAAGCAAGAGATGATTTTTATTCAGTAGTGCAAAAATATTTGATAGTATTTTGTGATGCTGTAAGACACGCAAAGAGAGATCCACACTCACCATTCATTCCTATAATGAAAAGATTGGATGATCAATGTTGGTATTGTGTATCTCAGAGAAAGAACAAAAAAACTAAAGCAGTATTGTCACAATGGTTTGATCCCCTCTGGGCAGATAAATATATAAACACGGTCTTATTTGACAAACCTTGGAGTAAGGATTAATGGCAGAAAACCAGATATACTTAGGCAACCCTAATCTTAAGAAAGCAAACGTTGCAACTAACTTCTCACCAGAACAGGTAAGAGAGTTTGTTAAATGCAGTAGAGATCCTGCATATTTTATTCGTAATTATATTAGGATTGTATCTCTTGATGAAGGTGTTATACCTTTTGATATGTACGATTTCCAAGAGGAGATGGTAAAAAGTTTTCACGAGAATAGATTTAATATTGCTAAATTACCCAGACAGTCTGGTAAATCAACCATTGTAACATCATATCTATTATGGTATGTAATTTTTAACGATAACGTCAATGTCGCAATCCTCGCAAACAAAGCACCAACTGCTAGAGAAATGTTGGGACGCTTACAGTTATCTTATGAGAACCTTCCTAAATGGATGCAGCAGGGTATTGTTGGTTGGAACAAGGGGTCAGTGGAATTGGAGAACGGAAGTCGTCTCTTGGCTTCATCTACTTCTGCATCTGCTGTTCGTGGGATGTCCTTTAATATTATATTCCTTGATGAGTTTGCGTTCGTTCCGAATAATATTGCTGAACAGTTTTTTGCTAGTGTGTATCCTACAATTTCATCTGGTAAGTCAACTAAAGTTATTATTATCTCCACTCCTCACGGGATGAATATGTATTATAAGATATGGCACGATGCAGAAAGAAATAAGAATGAATATGTTAACACAGAGGTGCATTGGTCACAGGTTCCAGGTAGAGATCAGAAGTGGAAAGAGCAAACTATAGCAAACACATCAGAGGCACAGTTCAGAGTTGAGTTTGAATGTGAGTTCTTAGGATCTGTAGATACACTAATTTCCGCAAGTAAATTAAGATTGATGGTTTATGAAGATCCTCTACACTCTAGTGTAGGACTGGATGTTTATGAAGATCCGATTGACGGACACACTTATACAATGACTGTGGACGTAGCACGCGGAGTAGATGGTGACTATAGTGCGTTTTGTATATTCGATACCACAGAACCTCCGTATAAATTGGTAGCAAAATATAGAAGTAATACAGTTAAACCCCTTTTATTCCCAGATATTATAGTCAAGACTGCAAGTGCATACAACCACGCTTTTGTATTAGTAGAAGTAAATGACGTTGGTGCACAGGTAGCAGACATCATACAGTATGATCTTGAGTATGACAATCTATTAATGTCTGCTATGCGTGGTAGAGCAGGGCAAGTTATAGGACAAGGATTCTCTGGTGGTAAGGTACAACTCGGTGTAAAGATGTCTAGTGCTGTAAAGAAAGTTGGTTGTTCTAACTTAAAACAATTAATAGAAGATGATAAGATGACTCTATGTGATTATGATATTATCTCAGAACTAACTACCTTTATTCAAAAAGGACAGTCGTGGCAAGCAGAAGAAGGATGTAATGATGACCTTGCTATGTGTCTAGTAATCTTTGCTTGGTTAGCAGTGCAACCATACTTCAAAGAAATACACGATAATGATGTTCGTGTAAAGATGTATGAGGAACAAAGAGAAGCGATAGAAGCAGATATGGCACCATTTGGTTTTGTTGACAACGGTATAGAAGATACAACATTCATTGATGAAGATGGTAATGTTTGGAACTCTGATCCTTATGGTGAAAGAACTTATATGTGGGAATACAGATGAATCTAGAGGACGAGTTAGAGTTAGAGCACATCTTACTTGAGGATAGAAGGTGTCGTAAATGTCTCGTCACTAAAAATTTAATAGCAGATTTTTATAAAACTAGAAGAGATAGAGGTAACTATCCATCTGCATTTGCGTATGAATGTAAGGAGTGCACTAAAAAACGTATTCAAGCACGTAGAAAAAATGTAAGAAAGAATAGACCAAGACCTTTGCCACCATACTTAGCAGACTATCCAGATTGGTAAACAGTTCACGTTTTGTTTCCCCATCAGAAAGATCGGTATTAATAAATAATTCTAGTAAAATTGGAAGCATTTTCAAGGAGAATTAAACAATGGCATCCACCCAACTTTCACCAGGGGTCGTTGTACTTGAAAGGGATCTGACAACGGTTGCAAACGCAACCTTAGATAATGTAGCAGTGATAGTTGGTTCCTTTGAAAAGGGTCCTGTCAACAAAATTGTTGATATTACAAGTGAGAAAGAATTACTTTCTACATTTGGTAGACCTAGTGACTTTAACTACGAATACTGGTACAGTGCAGCACAGTTTTTACTCTATGGCGGTACACTAAAAGTCATAAGAGCAGAAGCAAGTGCACTTAAAAACTCAATAGACACAGCACAAACAACTCAGACAACCTTCAGTGGGGCAGATACTACTCTTACAGTTAAGGATAGTACAGACTTTTCTCAGAACGATCTGATCTTAATTGACGCTGAAATACTACAGGTTACTGCTGTAAACAGTAATGACCTAACAGTTCTACGTGGACAGTTAGCATCTGCTGCTACTTCACACGCTGCGGGTTCATCTATTACATTAATAGAACAAGCAGGAACATCTACAACTTTAAACGAGGGTGGAACATTAAGTTCAAGTGACACAACAGTTACTGTCGCTGACAGTGGTGCACTTAACGTACAGTTAAACGACTACTTAAAGATTGAAGATGAGATAGTTCGTGTAAGTGCTATCGTTGGAAACGACTTAACCGTAACACGTGGAGAACTAAGCACAACTGCTTCATCTCACACAGATGGTGTTGCTGTTTCTCGTCTAACAGTAACAGTTAGCAAAACATTTATTAATGAGACAACTGTAACAGGTGTTACTGCTCCTCTCATTAAGAACCTTGAGCAGTATGAATCAACAATCGAAACTGCTGCTAACGCTTGGAAGTGGGGTTCAAGATTCCCTGGAGTTTTTGGTAACTCAATAAGAATAGTGATGACCGATGCAGGTCCAGATCAAATCTTATCACTTGCAGCACCTACATCTGCTGAATGGGATTTCACAGATATAATTACAAACAAATCAAACGTTACTTACAATCTAGGAAACGCACAAGCAAAAGTGTTTGGTTACACAATGGTTGTTACATTAAGTGCAACAACTATTAACGGAGACTTTAAGGTTGATGAGTATTGGAGAGCAGAAACAAATGCAGCATCTCCATCATCTATCGACGTTCTTGGACAGGTTGTAGCATACGATCCTGTAACAAGAAAGATTGAACTTAGCGTAGACTACGCACAGTCATCCGATGTTCTTGAACCAGGTGATGTTATTGCATTATGGGATGCAGCATCAGGTGGTAACAGAACAGGTGACAAAGCAGTAGTAGAAAGCGTTGAACGTCAGTTACGTGTTGTAAACAATGCAGGTTCAGAAGACTTTGCAGCAAACTACACAATCGATGATGACAACACTTCTAGTGGTGGTGTTCAAGTATTAAGTGTACGTTCAGAATACGAAGAACGTTTCTATGGTGGCGAACAAAAATGGATCAACATTGCTCCACGTCCTACAACTTCTCCTTGGGTAAAGGATCGCGGTGGTGATAATGACCAGATGCACATCCTCATCCTTGACGGAGACGGAAAACTAACAGGAACTCCTGGATCAGTCCTTGAGAAATTCCTATTTGTTTCTAAGTCTACAGATGCTAAAGGTGTGCAAGGCGAAACACTTTACTATAAAGATGTAATCAAATCAAATTCACAATTCATTTATTGGGGTTCTCACGAAGGATCATCATTAATGGATGTTGATGGTGCTGCTAATGGCGGGTTTGGTTTATCAGGTGTGTCTCGTTCATTTGATCTTATCAGATACGCTGCACCAATCAAGAACAATGAAACAAATCTTGGTCGTGAAATAATCAGCACAACAAATGGTTCAACTGTAAAATACTCATTACAAGGTGGAGTAGACGGATACACAGTATCTCGTGCAAATATCCTTGGTGGATATGACCTTATAAACGATAGAGAAACAGTTGATGTAGATTACATTTTGATGGGTCCATCAATGGCAAATGCTAATGATACTGTTGCTAAAGCACAGAAGATCATTGACATTGCTGCAACTCGTAAAGATTGCATAGCATTCATCTCACCATCACGCGGAGATGTAATTGGACAAGCAGACACAAATGTAATTGTTAATAAAACAATCGATATGTTCAGCAAGTTGTCATCAACATCTTACGCTGTATTCGATAACAACTACAAGTACATCTATGACAAGTACAACGACGTATATCGTTACATCCCTTGTAACTCAGACGTTGCAGGTCTTGTTTTAAATGCAACATTAAATGCAGAAGCGTGGTTCTCACCCGCAGGATTTAATAGAGGTCAATTACGTAACGCAATTAAACTTGCTTACTCACCTCTAAAAGATCATAGAGACAAACTCTATGCTGCAAGAATAAACCCAGTTGTATCATTCCCAGGTCAGGGTATCGTACTATTCGGTGACAAGACTGCTCTTGCTTATCAATCAGCATTTGACAGAATTAACGTTCGTCGCTTGTTCTTGGTACTGGAAGATGCAATTTCAGAAGCAGCAAAAACACAACTATTTGAACTCAACGATGAGTTTACACGTTCTTCATTCAAGAACATTGTAGAACCATTCTTACGTTCAATACAATCTCGTCGCGGAATCATTGATTTCTTGGTCGTTTGCGATACGAGCAACAACCCACCTGAAGCAATAGATAGAGGAGAGTTCTTCGCGGAGATATTCGTGAAACCAACACGCTCTATCAACTACATTACACTAACCTTCACTGCTACTAGAACTGGTTCTAGTTTCGCTGAAGTAACATCTTAATCAAGAGAGTAACTAACAATGGCAGAAGCACAACCAGGACAGGTACAAGGTGCAAACATAAAAGCACCTATCTTTACCTTCCGAGATAACGTAAAGGACTTTGCACGTCCTAATCTGTTCCAAGTTGAAGTATTCGCACCTCCTGTTTTGCAGAGTGAGATTACACCTCAACCTGGTGGAGTAAGTGGATCAACCGCTGAGATTCAAGAAACACTAAGTGGTGGTTCACAACTAAACGCTACTACAGCAAATGCGTTTGGTACATTCCTTGTAAAGGCAGCAAACATTCCCGCATCCGTTGTAGGAGTTGTTAACGTTCCTTACAGAGGAAGACAATTAAAAATTGCAGGTGATAGAACCTTTGAACCTTGGACAGTGACTGTACTTAATGATCAATCATTTAAGTTCAGAGCATTCTTCGAGGCGTGGTCATCTAACATCCAAGCACTACAGCAAAACTTCCAAAATTCAAATACTATTGCAGACTATCAGTCTACAGCAAAAGTTCGTCAGATGGACCGTAAAGGAAACATCATCAGAACTTATAGATTTGAAGGTATCTGGCCAAGTAACATCAGTGCTATAGAACTTGACTGGGGAACAAATGACACTCCAGAAGAGTACACTGTAGAGTTCCAAGTACAATACTGGACATACGACAATGACGTAGATAGCGGAAACGCAGACTAAAAGG
>Ga0209433_10000335_pt1 | contig 14296 bp, 14 predicted proteins | sample METZYME_5_50m_FD_187552 | JGI IMG/M metagenome (GOLD analysis project Ga0209433, IMG submission 187552) | Marine microbial communities from oxygen minimum zone in mesopelagic equatorial Pacific - METZYME_5_50m (SPAdes) (version 2) | ecosystem: Environmental > Aquatic > Marine > Oceanic | place...
CAAAGATTCTTTGTTATTGAAAGTATCTCCTGATGTCAAATTAATTTGATTACTAATGCTCCAAGAAAAAAGAAACAAAAGCAAAGCCCAATTAGGATGAATATAAAATGGAATACCCCATAATTTTAGAACTTGCCAAGCTTTCAAAAATAATCTCCGTTATATTTAATATTAATTACATTTTACATATTATTAAAAATTAAAAATATCCAATGATCAAATCTAAACCACTTATAAAAATTTGCGGAATAACTTCAACTGAACAAGCACTTCAAATTGCCGAACTTGGAGTAAATGCGATTGGAATTATATCTGTAAAAGAATCGCCAAGATATGTATCAGCTCAAAAAAAAAAAGAAATCTTTAGGATACTAGAAGAATTTTTTCCAAAAATCAAAAGAGTTTCTGTAATCAAAAATTTGCATATAAAAAATACTCTTAAAAGTTTAATTGATCATGAAAATGTCATACAACTGCATGGAGATGAAGATCTTGATTATTGCAAAAATATCAAAATTAATTTTCCACAAATAGAAATTTGGAAAGCATTTAGAATAAAAACATTCAAAGATATAGAAGGAATAAAGACCTTTACAAATTTTATAGATGCTGTACTTTTAGATTCTTGGAATAAGGAAACTTATGGAGGTTCAGGTATAAAAATTAAACGAGAACTATTAGAAAAAATTTCTTTAAGTAAACCATGGTGGTTAGCTGGAGGAGTATCCAATGATTGGGTTAAAGAAATAATTTCCGAGATACAACCAGATGGACTTGATGTCTCAAGCAGCATTGAGTTGCAACCAGGAGTAAAGGATATTGAAAAAATCAATAAACTTTTATTAGAAATAAGAAGATAATCAGATTAAATTAATTTGGGAAAATATTTCACATGATAATTACTTAAAAACCATAAAAATTATTTAGCTTAATAACAAGCTAATCCATTAGGCTGCTGCTTAACAAGTTCGAAGAATTCTTGTTTTAAGCTAGCGTCATGCCTAAAATCTCCTCTTACAATTGAATTAATCATACTTGTGTTAGGTTCTTTCACTCCTCGCCAGCACATACAATAATGCTTAGCTTTAACAAGAATTGCTAAACCTTTAGGCTCACAAAGTCGTTCAATTTCATCAGCTAATATCATCACAGCTTCTTCTTGAATATGTGGTCTTGAAAAAACCCAATCAGCAACGCGGGCAAACTTAGAAATTCCAATAACTTTATCGCCCGGCTTAATTCCTATCCAGCAGTCTCCAATAATTGGGACCATATGATGAGAACAAGCTGATCTAACACTTATAGGCCCTAAGGTATAAATCTCATCTAAATTTTTAGCATTTGGAAAATCTGTAACGTTTGGCTGTCTGTAATACCTACCTTTAAATACTTCATGCAAATACATCTTTGCTACTCTCTCAGCAGTTTCCTGGGAGTTATGATCATTTTCTATATCGATAACTAGTGACTTTAATAATTCTCTAACTCTGGAAGAAACTTCTTTTTGGAGAGTTTCAAGCTCTCCTGGGTTTATGAATTCCGCAATATTATCGTTAGCATGGAATCTTTTATTTTGGCTTACAATTCTATCTTTAATTATTTCGGAAATTAGTTTATCAGAAATATTTTTATCTATTTCTTTATTAATGTTGTCACTAGGAATGGTAGACATAAATAAATATTAAAAATACTATAAAGTTATTAATACTTTATATTTCTTGGGAGAATATTTCCTGAATTATATCACATTGGAATGTGCGGCTGAGCACAAAAAATTATAAAAAATTTTTATATCGGTTCAAAATTTAATTTAGAAAGCTCCTGTTGCTGGCATTAGGGTTAAATCTTCAATTAACTGATTATCTGGTTGTTCAGCAATATAAAGTATTGCATTAGAAACACTCTCTGAAGAAAGCATTTTATTTCGATTAAAATCTGAAGCTACATCTTCAGAATCCCAAAGGGGAGTGTTTACTGAACCCAAGGTAATTGTGCATGCTCTAATTGAATTTGCGCGCTCTTCCTCTCTCAAACATTTTGTAAAACTTGCCAAAGCTGCTTTAGAGATGCAGTATGCGCTCCATTGAGGAAAAGCATTATTGGCCGCATGACTACTAACATTTATTATAAGGCCACCTTCTTTTCTCATTAAAGGGACAATATAAGAACATATTTGAAATACACTTGTCAGATTAACCTGCATTATTTTCTGCCATTTTTCTAAAGGCATTCCAATAAGATCTCCATTATAAGCAAATCCTGCATTATTAATAACAACTGATGGACAGCCACAACTTTCTATCACTTGAGATAAAGATTTTTGAATATTCTCTGGGACTGATAAATCGCATTCAATAATAGTTACGTTACTAGATGTATTTAACAGTTCATTTTTTAACTCATTAAGCATTTCTATATTTCTTGCTATTAATATTAAATCCCACCCTGAATTTGCAAACTTTATTGCAGTTTCTCTGCCAATTCCTTTAGTGGCTCCTGTGATAAGCGCTAGTTTCAATTTAATCAGATTCTGTTGGAACCTCGCTATAAATTTCTTCTATATTTCCTGATTCAATGAATTTTCCTAAAGCTCTAAATTTTGAGTATCTTTGTTCCAACAACTCATCTCTTGTAAATGTTAATAATTCATTTAGGTGTCTTTCTATAGATTCTTTTAGATTTTCACCTGCTTGAAGAGGAGCCCAATTATTTCCCCCTGCTGGTTCTATAATTACTTCATCTATAACTCCAAGTTTTAAAAGATCTTTCCCAGTTATTTTTAATGCTGAAGCAGCTTCTGAAGCCTTAGCTGCATCTCTCCACAATATTGAAGCGCAAGCTTCAGGGCTGGCAACAGTATAAACGCTATGTTCGAACATTAACAGTCTGTCCGCAACACCTATACCTAAAGCACCTCCTGATCCTCCTTCTCCAATAACTGTAGCAATTATAGGAACCTCTAAGCCAAACATTTCTCTCAAATTTCGAGCAATTGCTTCTCCTTGCCCTTGCTCCTCAGCTGTTAAACCTGCATACGCCCCTGGAGTATCAATAAATGTAAGAATTGGCAAATTAAATCTATCAGCATGTTTCATTAGCCTTAATGCTTTACGATATCCTCCTGGTTTTGCCATCCCGAAATTTCTTATAACATTTTCCTTTGTATCTCTTCCCTTTTGATGTCCTAACAATAGTACTGGTCTCTCATTAATAGAACCTATCCCACCTATAAGAGCCATATCATCTCCCCCGTTCCTATCTCCATGTAATTCAATCCAGTCATCACAAAACATTTGAACAAAATCAAGTGTACTTGGCCTTTGAGGATGTCTCGCTACTTGTATTTTTTGTGCGGGGGTAAGTGATTTAAAAATTTCTTCTCTTCTCCTGGTGGCTAGTGTCTCAAGTTGAAGTAATTGCTGACTCACATCAACCTCAGAATCTCTAGCTAATTCTCTAATCTGTTCTATTTGCTTCTCTAGCTCAACGAGAGGTTTTTCGAAATCCAGCAAAAATCTTCTTGGCATAATTAATTAAACAAGCATTGGATCAAATTTCTTATCGAGTCCTATAGCAGAAAATCCATGTTTTTCTGAAGCCTCCCCTATATACTCCATTTTCTCTAAAGTAATATTGTTTCTTCCCCAACTAAAGTTTGTATGACATTTCTCAAATTCTAAAATCATTGCTTCTGCAAAACATGCAAACATTTCTCTTTGCGGGTTTTCCATTTCAGCTAATTCCATCATATTCCACCCAATATCTTTAAAAAATTTTACTATACCCCCTTTAAGGATATGAATATCTTTTCCTTGAAACTTTTCATCAAGATTTTTGGGATATCCGCCATCAATCATCAAACAAGGTCTTTTCAATTTACTAATATCGATTTCCATAGTCTTTGGCATACTCGCAACCCAGACAACTACATCAGATAAGGATAATGCTTCTTCCAATGTTTGAATTAAGCCACCCCCTAATTCCTTTTGCAAAGCTAACAATGGTTCCTTCTGTCTCGCAACCATTATTAATTCACCAATACCTGTTTTTTGTGTAATCCATCTACAAACAGCGCTACCTATATCTCCTGTAGCTCCCACAACTGCAACTTTAGCCTTACTAAGGTCTATACCAACTTTAGGAGCATTAAGCTCAAGCTGCCTACAAATAACCCATGCTGTGTGAGTATTGCCAGTGGTAAATCTTTCCCATTCTAAAGAGGTGTTTCTGATTTGTTTATGCTGTAAAAGATTAAAATTTTCAAAAATTATAGAAGTAAATCCTCCAAGTGCAGTTATGTTAATATTTTTTTTCTGCGCCAACTCCATGGCATTTAAAACTTTTCTTCTAGCTGTTTTAAATCTAGAAAGCATTTCTGGAACAAAACATGAATCTATATATGAGCCTTCAATACATACCCCTACAGCGCTTTTAACCTCAACATTTTCAACAAGTTGAGGCGGAGCCATACACCAAACATCTAAATCACCCTCTGCTATATGATCAAAGCCTAAAATAGAAGCTTTTCTTTTTGCATCTTCAAAACTTGTAGAGTGACCAATTAGCCCGAACATTTAGACTTCACTTTAAAGACAACTTACAGGTAAAAACAATAGCATAAAAAGCTATTGCTTTAGTAAACAAAAATTTAAAAAATAATATTAAAGTCTTTTTATTTCCTTAAACGATAGCGGCCATAGCCATTCTGGCAATTTCCCTATTATCTAAACCCATTTCAAGCAATGCGTCTTGATAAGCGATCATAAATTCTTCCATTAGTTCCTCCTTATCCATTGACAAAATAGCAGCGTCCTCAGCAACTTGATCCAACATCTTTTTAATTAATGGCAAATTTGCTTTATTAGCAGCAATTAACTCATTTTTACAAGTATGTAAATTTTCTTTGAGCCATTTTTCTCCGTAATTTAGATGTAAATATTCATCATTTACTACACCTTGAGTAATTTTTTTGGCGAACGGATCAGCAACTCTTATGTAAACATGGTACGCGGAAATTGCAAAGGCTTCGATTAGTATTGCCTGTATAAGAAGACAAGTTGTTAAATTCTCCTTTTCTAGAGCAGTTTGAAAGTTACCATGCAATTTAGAAAAGAATTCTTTTGCAAAATCCATATCTGCCTGAACTCCTAAATTCTTGCCACATGCAGTAAAGCCTCTTTTATGCTTTAATTCCATCTTGGCAAGCTTAGTCAATTCTTCAGAATCATTCGGAAGGAGAGTCGCTATTGAAATATAGTTATCGTATGCTTCTTGTTCGCCCTCAATAACAATTGCGTTTATTCTGCTATACGCATCTTTGTATTCATCTGTTGTAAAGTCAGGTAAATTCACGGAATTCTCATCTGAAGGGGTTTCAAATTCAGCGTTTTTATTAGATTCGAGTGTTTGCATGTCAATAAGTCTTTAATTCATTATGCAATGAGTTTACACAATTATAATGAGTTTATACATATATCATGAAAATAGTTTCAAATGTTTAACCAGTTATTAAAACGCACAATCATAAGTAAATAATTTAACTTGGCCAATCAGAAGACATTAAACCTATTATCAATTCATACCAATGATCTACTAATAATCTCTTCAATTCATTACCAAGTTCTAAATTTGCCCCTCTACTATCACCAATTACTCCAGATAGACTAAGATCTTCAGTAAACCAAGCAGTTGGTGCGTCTCCTTCCAGACTCCATCCTTTGGGAGTATTCTTAGGAATACCCTCACATGGTCTCTCTTTCCCAACTAATTGAGGTTTTAGTGACATCATTAAACTTGTTTCTGCTAAAGAAGCATGCAAACCATTTTCGAGTTCACTTTTAGTTAGAAGCTTATCTAGGCCTTTTACGCCACTCCATAGGAAACATGGAAATACATTTAGATTTGGAGTAACACTTCTTAATTCTCTAGCGGCTGTATTCAAGAGAGAAATCTGTCCCCCATGAGCGTTGAGCAATATTAATCTTTTAAAGCCTATATCTGAAATTTGTTTCCCAATTTCAACTATCATCGAAGTTAATAAACCAGATGAGAGAGTAATAGTTCCTTGAAATCCTGAATGCTCAGGAGAAAAACCTATATATTGAGTGGGTATTTTTTTTAAGGGAAAATCTTCAGGAATAAGCTCAAGAACTTCATTTATAATCTCTTCTATAAAAATACTATCAGTAGCCAATGGTAAATGAGGACCATGCTGTTCAACAGCTCCAAAAGGCCAAATAATGGTTGATCTTTTGTTAGATGCGATATTTTTGATCTCAGGCCAAGATAAATATTCGTAATTAGGTATTGATTTAGAGGTCATTATTTAGATTTGTGAGAAAATACCTTTAGAATGTTATAAACAACTAATTAGTACTATTTTACCTATGAAGGGAGTAAGTGATAATAATGCCCCAAAAAAAATTAAAACAAAGGGCAGCAAAATTGAACTTAAGAAACCTTTGCAAGTTCTTAAATTAAATAAAAAAGAATCAAATCAAAATCCGAAAGGAGATAATCTAGAGGGACAAAATTCCTTAGATGATAAAAAGAATGATATTTTTAAAAATGATTCAGAGGCTTCCTATACAGAAAACTCTAAAACTGATGTAATTAATCAAAACTCATTTGATATTGAGGATAATCTTGAGCGAGAAATGTTTGAGAGTGAGAGAATGCTTGAAAAACCTACTTTTAATTCTGATGATAGTACGAATCAAAATCTTTCCTTCGAGAGGACGGTTGACGATTTTGACTTTGATGAAAATGAGTTCCTTGCTGCTTTAAACGATAATGAGCCAATAGGTCTTACAGGAGAAATAATTAAAGGAAAAATTATTGCTCTAGAGAGTGATGGTCTTTATATTGACATTGGCGGGAAAGCTCCAGGATACATGCCAAAGAAAGAATGCGGCATAGGAGTAATTACAAATTTCAAAGAAAGATTTCCGATTAATTTAGAAATGGAAGTATTAGTTATCAAAGAACAAAATGCTGATGGAATGGTAACTGTTAGTGCTAGAGCTCTAATTCTTAGAAAAAGTTGGGAAAAAGTAGAGGAGATTGCAAAGACTGGAGATTTACAGGATGTTTTAATTAATGGTTTCAATAGAGGAGGTTTAACATGTGATGTCGAAGGATTAAGAGGCTTTATTCCTAGATCACAATTAGAAGATGGTTCTGATTATCAAACATTGGTTGGCAAAACAATTAAAGTAGCTTTTCTAGAAGTAAATGCTGATACAAGAAAATTAGTTTTATCAGAAAAGAAAGCTGGTTTGATTTCTAAATTTAAAGAACTTCAATTAGGCCAACTAATAGAGGGTAAAATATTGGCTATAAAACCATACGGATTTTTCGTTGACTTAGGTGGAGCTAGCGGACTCCTTCATCAATCATCAGTAACAAAAGGAAATTTTAGAAGCCTAAGAGAGGTTTTTTCAGAAGGTGAAATCATAAAAGCATTGATAACTGAGATAGATTTAGAAAAAGGTCGTATAGGTTTGGATACCTCATTGTTAGAAAATCTACCTGGAGAACTATTAATAGATAAGGCAAAAGTTATTGCAGAAGCGAATGAGAGAGCTCTAAAGACCCAATCACTTTTTGATAAGAAAAAATAATTTACAATGAATAAATGAATATATCAAAAGGAAAAAATTCTTACCTTGAAATTAAATCTTCAGATTGGGAATTAGATTTTTACTCAAGGCCAATCATAGAAAATGATGGTAAAAAAAGATGGGAATTAATTATCGCATCAACGAAAAATTTTAATTTTAAAGATCCTTTTTACTGGAGTAAGATTTGCCCCGCTAGTGAAGTGAATTCAATCTGGCTGACTAATGCTTTAAAAGAGGCTTTAAAAGATGCAGAGAAACAAGGATGGAGCAGACCAGAGAAAATAAGATTCTGGAGATCCTCTATGAAATCGATAATAAAAAAATCACTTGAAAATATCGAAATTGAGGGTCTTATTAGCAGAAGGACTTACAGTTTATTTGAAAGAATTGAATTTTTAGAAAAAAGTGTTTATCCGAATGAAAAAGGTTATGTAAACGGCGTTTTAGCTCCAACATTCACCTCTCAAATAGTCAATGATCCTAAACCTCTACCTGAAGCCGTTAGGGGAGAATCTTTAACTATAGCCGAGATATCAATAGGTGAATTAAGAACTGCAAAAAATTGGCCTATTCAATTTGGTGATATTTTTCCAATTGAAGAATCAATACAGGATAATTATCAAGTCCCTGGATTAAGACTTTTTAGTGAAAACAGAGCAATCGCTCTAGCTGCTTGGTTTAGTAGTTTAGAACCAATTAAATTAGAAATAGACAAAAATCGACTTTTACTCGAAGCCTTAGAAGATGATAAATGGCTAGTTACTGATTTAGCGGGCAAAGATGCTGAGTTATTAAATAAAAAATTTAAAGAATCCAAAAATAAATCTTTTGGATACCAATTCATTGCAATACAATCGAATCCTTATATTGAAGAATTTGCAGGCTTTTGGATGCTAAAAGATATAGATCTAAACACATAAAAGATGAGCTATGAAACAATTAATTTTCTCATTAAAAATATTAAAATAAATAGAAATAATATTTATTATTATGCATCTAGTCTTTTATTAAAATTTAACTTTAAACATGCTTTCTTTACAAAGGACAGTTCGCAATTTGCAATCGAACAATTAGCAAGAAAGTTTAATGATAATAAAATTAATTATTTTAATAATCAAATACATAGTAATTTCTTAGTTCATGGATCAGAACTAAGATCTGATATTAGATTTAATGCAGACGGCATCCTTAGTGATGAACCGAATCAAAATCTATGGATATATACTGCTGATTGCATGCCAATATTAGTTGCAGATAAGTCTAGTCGTTTGGTTGCTGCAATTCATTGCGGAAGAAAAGGATTAGAAAAAAATATTATTAAAAATACATTAAAGAAAATGGAGTATTTAGGGTCTTCAAAGAAAAATATAATAGTTGCTATAGGTCCATCGATCTCTAGATCAAATTATTTTATAGACGAAGATTGTCTAAAAGTTTTTTATAAAAATACTAAATATACAATAAATTCTGAATTCATAAAAAAATCTAAAAATGTTTATCTTAATTCAATTGATAAATTTTCTTTTGATATTAAAGGATTTGCATTTGAGCAGTTAATAAATAACAATATTAAGCCTGAAAATATCGAAATTTCTAATAACTGTACTTTCGAATTGCAAGATCAATTCCATTCTTGGAGAAGAGATAAAAGTAAGCAAAGAAATTGGAATTTTATTACTTCAAAATAAATTTAATTACCACAATTATCAATAGTTAATTTCTCAGAAATTAATAAATCGGTCATCTCCTCATTATTTTTTAGGTTATAAACTTTTGCTGATAAATTACCATCCTTCTTTCCAAATGGTTTTATTTTTACTTTTGTTCCTCTTGGAAAATTTTTCTGCAATAATTCTTTAGCCTTTAAATCATTTAATTCTTCAACTTTTATACAAAATAGATTTACAACCATACTCCTATTTTGATCTCCAATTAAAACCGTATTTGAGGAATTTATTTGCAAAATCTCTGCAGAATCTACAATTTTTGGGGTTATCAATAATATAAAGATAGAAGTTAAAAGAAATACAAATTTAATCAATTTAAAATTTTAATAATTGGGAAATCATGTTTACACAAATAGCTAAAATATTTATTTAAATAAATTCTTTATTATCTACATATCCAACCATTTGTGCATTGCTTTTCCCTGGAGGAACCATGGGATAGCAATTTTCACTTCTTCTTACTCGGATATTAATTAAGGCAGGACCATTAAATTCCAAAGCAGATTTAAATTCATTGATTAATTCATCTCTACTTGAGAAAGAAAAACCCCTTATTCCAAAAGATTCTGCGAGTTTAATAAAATCTGGCTCTCCGTTACTCATATCTGAGGCAGAGTACCTTTCATCATAAAAACTTTCTTGCCATTGCCTAACCATCCCCTGCCAACGATTGTTTACAATAACGACTTTTACATTTAATCCGTAATGAGATAATGTTCCTAATTCTTGAATATTCATAAGAATGCTTGCATCGCCTGCAATGCAGATCACCTCTGAATCAGGAAAAGCAGTTTTAACACCCATTGCTGCAGGCAAACCAAAACCCATAGTTCCTAAACCTGCACTACTAATCCATCTTCTTGGAGCATTTCTTAGATATTGAGCTGCCCACATTTGATGCTGACCTACATCAGTTGTGATAAAAGCATCAGGAGAATATTCTCTAACTTTAATTAAGATTTCTTGAGGATAAATTTCGCCTTCACTCGGAGGAATAAATAATGGATGCTTTTTTTTCCAGAAATCAATTTTTTCAAGCCAATCTTTTGTTAAAAAATTATTATTTAATTTTGAAGATTTATCATTAATCTTAGCAAGAGCGGCGGCAACATCAGCAACTATCGCAACATTAACTCTTCTATTTTTATTTACTTCTGCAGGATCAATATCTATATGTATTACTTTAGCTTTAGGTGCAAAGGTATCTAATTTACCTGTTACCCTATCATCAAATCTAGCTCCAACAGCAATAAGTAAATCACATTCAGTTACAGCAAAGTTCGCGTAAGCGGTACCATGCATTCCAAGCATCCCAACAGATAATTTGTTTTGCTCATCAAAGATGCCCTTCCCCATCAGAGTTGTAGTAACAGGAATTTGATAATTGTTAGATAAGATTTTTAGTTCTTCATGGGCCCCAGAGGCTACTGCTCCTCCACCAACATATAGGAGGGGTCTTTTTGCCTCTTTTATTAATTGAATTGCATCACTTATATTATTTTCATCGATATCATCGTTCTTTTTAAAACCATTAGGAATCAATTCCCCTGGCAAAACGCGTTCATAATTAAAGAATTCTTGGCCAACATCTTTTGGGATATCAATAAGAACAGGTCCAGGCCTACCTGAGGATGCAATAAAAAAAGCTTGTGACACAACCTTGGCAATATCAGATGGATCTCTAATAACCCATGAATGTTTGACTATAGGAAGAGTAATTCCAAATATATCAGTTTCCTGAAAAGCATCTGTTCCAATGGCAGGTCTTGGGACTTGTCCTGTTATGACTACCAAAGGGACAGAATCCATTTGAGCGGTTGCAATTCCTGTCACTAAATTTGTAGCACCAGGCCCAGAAGTCCCAAAACAAACTCCTACTTCTCCAGTCGCTCGAGCATATCCATCAGCAGCATGTGAACCCCCCTGTTCATGTCTGACCATATAATGTTTAACCCAACCCTCTTTTTCAGCCTTATGAACTGCATCATAGATAGGCAATATTGCCCCACCGGGATAACCAAAGATTACTTTTACTCCGTGCAGCCTAAGAGAATCCATTAGAGCTTCAGCTCCAGTAATCCATTGAGAATTTTTTTCTGAATCACCTTCCCTCAAAGGTGTAGAAGTAAGAGTCAATTTTGAAGCTAAATCTATATAAATAGTAAACTTAATTACTTAATTTTGCCTAATTTGTAATTCTTATGTCAAGAATTCAAAAGTGAAATTGATTTATATAAATAAATTTCTTACAAAATTCCTAATTTATGAAGTGGTCCGTTGCCTGCTACAAGCTCTATAAGAATTACTAAGAATATAATCATAGCAACCCTTCCATTCCAAACCTCAGAACTATTATTCCAACCCCATTGCCACTTCTCTTGAGGATATAATTTTATTTTTGATGGAAGTTTAGAAGCTTGTTCTAAATCAATAATTGGTTCTTTCAGACAAGAAAACACTAGATCATTTAACCCATTTATGAAAGTTGGATGAGTATTTAAAGCTTTTACCCTACGAAAGTTTTTAATACCTGCTTTCTCTGCAATTTCTTTGTATTCAATATCAATTTCTTGCAATGTTTCAATATGTTCTCCTACAAAACTTATGGGAACCACAATTAGATCATTAATATTTGATCTACCAAGTTCTTCTAGAACATCCTCTGTATATGGCTTTAACCATTCTTCAGGTCCTACCCTACTTTGGTAAGACAAAGTATATGGATTACTAAATCCCAAATGTTTTTTAAGTTCCTCAATTATCAGCAAAGAACAAGCCTCTATTTGGTCTTTATAAGGATCACCAGCTTCTTCTACGTAGCTCTTTGGAACACCGTGTGCAGTAAAAAAAACATGAGCATTAGAGGGATTTTGGCAAAGTGATATTTGTTCTGCTATTAATTCAACCATTGATTTTAAATATCCAGATTGATCAAACCAACTTCTGATACATCTGATAGGTATTTTTTTAAAATCAGAATCATTATCTCGTAATTTTTTAAGTTCTCTAAAGCTTGAACCACTTGTACTTATTGAAAAGTGGGGATATAGAGGAAGAACAACTATTTGATCAATTCCATCCGCCTTCATATCTGCGATAGCAGATTCAGTAAAGGGATGCCAGTATCTCATAGCAATATAAGTAGTGGCATTTAATCCATTCTCTCTCAATTTACTTTGCAATTCCCTAGCTTGTTGCTCAGTTATTCTTCTAAGTGGAGAGCCTCCTCCAATTGATAAATAAGCTTCTTGTGATTTCGTACTTCTTAAAGTACTAATTAACCAAGCCAATGGTTTTTGAAAAGCAGGAATTGGTAATCTAATTATTTCTGGATCTGAAAAGAGATTATATAAAAATGGGCCAACATCTTTAATACGTTCAGGGCCTCCTAGATTCATTAATAGGACACCAACTTTTTCCATTTAACTTTTATTTATATTGAAAAAAGACATTTAAAACGTCATTATTAAAATAATTATATAGTCAAATGAATATAATTCATGAAATTGATCTAATCAATGAGAACTTTGCTTTGAAAGGAAGCAAATTAAAGATTGAAAAAAGAGGAGAAAAATTGAATATTAGAGGATCTCTTCCAACTAAAACAAATAATCATATTTTTAAGACACAAAGGATTTCGTTAGGTCTTAATGCTAACTCTTCAGGTTTAGAGGAGGCTAAGAAAAAATTGCAGTTAATAAACTTACAATTAGATCTCAAGCAGTTCAATTGGAACAATTGGATAAGCAATTCATACCCAAAAAATATTAAAAATGATAAAGAAGATTTCAATGAGAAAATACATCAATTTGAAGAGTTTTTTTTTCAAGAACCAAAAAGCGAATTTTTATCAAGTACTAGAAAGACAACTTGGAAGAGCTCCTATAAGCCTTATCTCAAAAGGATGCTTTCAATTTATAAAGATAATCAAGATTTAAAAAATATATTCCTCAATACCCTGAATAGTTATAAAAAGGGAAGCCGTAGCAGAAAGCAATGCGGGACTACATTAAATGTATTCGCAAAATTTATTAATTATGAACTCCCCGAAGACTGGAAACTACTTTCAAGAGGTTATGGACTAAAGAAAGCTAGTTATAGAATTTTACCTAATGACGATCTCATAGAAGAACTTTGGAACGAAATCCCAAATCAATCTTGGAAATTTGTTTTTGCACTAATGGCTACTTATGGATTAAGGAATCATGAAGTTTTTTTCAGTGACTTAAGTGCATTAAAAGAGAATGGCGACAAAATAATAAGAGTTTTAAATTCAACAAAAACAGGCGAACATCAGGTTTGGCCATTTCATCCGAAATGGGTAGAGACTTTCGAATTATACAAACTAGGCAAGGACCCAAAGCTTTTACCAAATATAAATAAAGACTTAAAATATACGACACTTCAAAATATTGGAAAAAAAATTACAGATCAATTCGGTCGCTATAATTTAAAAATAAAACCCTATGACCTGAGGCATGCATGGGCCGTAAGAACAATATTTTATGATTTGCCTGATACAGTCGCAGCAAGGATGATGGGCCATTCAGTTAGTCTTCATACACAAACATATCATCATTGGATCACTAAAAGAGACCAACAGAAAGCTGTTAACAATGCCCTATTAAAGTTTAAAGAGGAAAAACCGTTTGAAGTTTAAAATAAAGAAAATAAAAGTTAAACAATGAAGAACGAAGATCAAGCTAGTCACCAAAATACAGAAAATTTAGATAAAGAAGCTCTGAAATTAGGAATGGGAGGTAATAATTCTCCTGATAAAACTGAAGAAAAATATAAAGAAAGAATGGAGAAAAGAAAAGTCATCCAAAAAGAGAGGGTAAGTTTGAGGAAGGAGAAAAAAGGTTTAGTCATTGTATTTACTGGCAATGGCAAAGGCAAAACCACTGCAGCTCTTGGACTAGCGCTTAGAACTCTAGGCCATCATCA
>Ga0209433_10000336_pt1 | contig 14257 bp, 12 predicted proteins | sample METZYME_5_50m_FD_187552 | JGI IMG/M metagenome (GOLD analysis project Ga0209433, IMG submission 187552) | Marine microbial communities from oxygen minimum zone in mesopelagic equatorial Pacific - METZYME_5_50m (SPAdes) (version 2) | ecosystem: Environmental > Aquatic > Marine > Oceanic | place...
GAGACGGCTGGAGTCCGGACAACCTCGGGGTCTGTTTTTTTCAATGATTATGTGCCAAATCAGAATGCCGCCGTTGTTGAGCGTCTCTTCAAGGCAGGTGCGGTGATGATAGGAAAAGCGAGCATGCACGAATTTGCTTTTGGGATAAGATCGAATAATACAGTAAATCCTCCATGCAGAAACCCTTGGAATGCGGATAGAATCCCGGGGGGCTCCAGCGGTGGGTCGGGCGCTGCTATAGCAGCCGGCATGTGTGTGGGCGCGCTCGGGTCAGACACAGGTGGGTCGGTGCGATTGCCAGCGTCCATCAACGGGATTAGTGGCCTTCGACCAACCCATGGAAGAGTACCAAATCATGCGAGTACGCCGGTCAGCGCTAGTTTTGATACTATTGGACCAATGGCACGATCGGTTACAGATGTAGCTAGAATTTTTGCTGTTATCGCCGGTTATGACAGTCGTGATCCCTGGAGTATGAAAAAACCTCTTTTAAACTTTTTACCAAGCCTCAATGATGGGATAGAAGGTATAAAAATTGGTTTGCCGAAGAGCTTTTATTTGGAAAACCTGAACTCAGACATCGGAAAATTATTCCACGAGGCCGTTGACGTGTTGGAGGGGTTGGGAGCCGAAGTGATTGAAATAGATGTTCCGGGAGCTTCCGAGATGCAAGCTTGGGCGACCATTTTAATTTATTCAGACGCTTGTGCTTTTCACCATGATCGTCTGAAAAACAACAAGGAAAAATTTTCTGAGCAGGTTTACGAAAGAATGATTACTGGATGGTCATACACAAACGTGGATTATTCAAATGCCATGCATGCCAGAGAACTATGGCAGAGAGACCTCGCGAAAGTATTTGCTGATGTAGATATCATTCTGTCCCCTACATTGCCAACTTTGATTCCGCCAGTCGAAGAAGAAAAATCATTACTTGAAGCCACTAAAGACGCTACGCGGAACACGTATGCTGGTGCCTTTGGAAAGCTTCCTGGTTTATCAATTCCCTGTGGGTTTACTTCTGATGGGTTACCCGCAGGTTTGCAATTAGAAGCAAGCTGGTGGAATGAGCCTCTCCTATTACAGGTCGGAGCTGCCTTTCAGCGTGTCACAAATTGGCACACCTATAAGCCTAAAATGGCAAAAATTTGATTTTATTTCAGTAGAAAAATCGTTTAAGGGGAAAATATGCTTTTAGATCTACCAACCGCCGCCAAATATAATTCATGGGCTAATAAAAGACTTTATGATGTAGCCGGCAAACTATCAGCGTCAGAGTTATCGCAAGATAGAAAAGGTTTTTTTAAATCGATATTAGGTACACTCAATCACATCCTTTTGGCAGACCTTATTTACAGAGAGCGTCTAGAAAAAAAACCAACATCCTTCACAAGATTAGATGAAATTTTATTTACGGATTTTCGTAGTTTGCAAGAGGCACAATTTAGCCAAGATACTTGGTACATGGATTTTTGTAATGACTTGGACCCCGAAGAATTAGAAGGCACCCTTTCTTTTGATACGGTAGAGACGGGTGAATATTTCAGTCTACCCCTCAGAATGTGCTTGACGAATTTATTTCAGCACCAGATACACCATAGGGGGCAAACACACCATATGTTGAGCCATGCAGGTTTGGAACCGCCTCCATTAGATGTCGTGCAGTTTGGTTCGGGACTTTAATTTATTGTGAGAAAAACTAAAGTAGATGTAATTGTCATTGGAGCTGGTCAGGCTGGATTGGCAATAAGTTATTATCTTACGCGAGCTAAAATCGAACACGTTATATTAGAGCGCGGAAGTATAGCTAACGCTTGGAAAAATGAACGATGGGATTCGTTTTGCTTGGTAACACCTAATTGGACCATAAACTTGCCCAGTGCCCTTCCTAGCTCGGTTGACCCAGACGCATTTATGAAAAAGGATGATTTTGTAAAGCTATTAGAAAATTGGGCAAAGAGCTTCCGTGCACCGGTAATGGAAGGGGTTTGCGTCAGTGATCTTAGTAGAACGGGGGAAGATTTTAAAATTTTAACTGATTCGCATATTTTTTTGGCTAACCAAGTTATCATAGCCACGGCTACTTATCAGAGGCCAAAAGTTCCCCAGATGCTGCGTAATCTTGATCCACAGTGGGAGTTAAAAACGGCAATTGATTACAAGAACCCTAGTAGCTTGAGAGAAGGAGCGGTACTCGTCGTCGGTTCCGGTCAAAGTGGCTGTCAAATAGCCGAAGAATTAAATAATGCTGGACGTTCGACTTATTTATCAATAGGCCATACTGGAAGACTACCGCGACGATATCGCGGTGCTGATTGTATTAAATGGCAGCTAGAAATGGGATGGCTCGATCGTCGTGCTGATTTTTTAGATGATCCAAAAAAGCGGTTTAGTGGTGACCCGCATTTATCCGGGAAGAATGGCGGCTACACGTTATCGCTCCATGAGTTACGAACTTCTGGTGTTAAGTTATTGGGACGGATAGTTTCTCGTGACGGTCCAGTTTTAAAATTAAAGGGAGATGTAAAAACTGCTCTCCAAGCCTCGGATCGATATGCAATAGAATTTCGTCGGTCGGTCGACGAGTTCATACGGAATTCAGGTCGAACTGTGCCTTTGCCGTCCAGGTTGGAATTGCACGGCGAACCCCAAGTTAGCGCTTTTGACTTTGAAGAAATTGAGCAGCTGGATCTCTTATCCGAGAACATTTCAACAGTGATTGTTGCGACAGGGTTTGAGTTTGACTTCTCCTGGGTGAAATTTCCAGTACTTGATGAAACAGGATATCCAAAAACAAATAGAGGAGTGACTAATGTTCCTGGGCTCTATTTTATGGGGTTAAATTGGATGTATAAGCGCAAGTCAGGAATAATATACGGTGTAGCGGACGATGCAGAATACATAGCTGAAAAAGTGAACACATCAAAGCAAAGGTACTATTCTGCCTTGGCTGACCTATAATTAGTATTAGTATCTTTTGCTAGCTTTAGTGATTCAACAAATTCATCCTGGTCTATAAGCGGTATCGTCTTACAATATTTTGCTAACCCGAGGGAGTCGGTTAGGTGAAGGTTTGCAGCAAGTGATTTCTCATCTGGCATTTCATAAATATAAGCCATGTCGTATTCACCATAAGAGCCATACTGAGCTATCGGTTTTCCGCCAAAATCCGCTATCGCTTGTCGATGAACTTGTGCGCGGTCGCGCTGTGTATCATTATTAATCATGCCGACTTTTTGATCGTTGTGATACTTCACGAGATATAAAACAAGAATTCCCACTGGCAGTCCCCTTTTATTACATTTTTGATATAACGTTGTAAGCGAAGTGTTAGATGGGCCGATATTGTTGGTCAAACGGTGTTATAAAATTTATATCGTCAAGCTCGTAACTTTCTAACTCTTTAATTTGTTTTACCATTTCTTCAGGTTGCCCAGCTATCGCGAATGCTTTGATGATTTCGGGTGTGATAAATTTTGCCTCATTTTGGTCTACCTAGCTGTAGTGGCTTTGATGAAGATTCATATGTTCGCGCTTTGAGTCCCTTTTTTATGATAATCGAGTTAAGAGGTCGTTGTTCGAAATTGCATTATTTTTTGTGACCTGAAATAAGTTATGATAAACGCCTTAACAAAAAAGTCTACTGAGTTCGATTTTTTGCTAACCAATCATCGACTAGCTGAACGGTTTCATTAATCGATTGCAAAGATCTTCCTGTATTTTTTGCAATTGATTGAACAAGTTTATCTACTCTCTCAATATTGGGCGCACCAGCGGCAAGAGCACGAGCTGCAGATGAAGGGCTTATGAGAGACTCAGCCGCATTAGCATATTTTTCGAAGGGAACCATATCCGAGCTGGAGGCTCCCAGCGAAACGCAAAGTTCTGATACCCACTCGTATACTTCTCGCGTTTCAGCTAAGTCCGTGTGAACGGCGTCACGGATGGTTCTCATTTCATTTTGTTGCACGCACCTGTAGTTCCCCGCGAGAAGCATGCACCATTTTGCCATCGGAACGAATATTGATTTATGCACTCTTAATTTTACCGGTAGTTCTACCAAACCATCTCCCGTGTCGAACCTAGCTGCATCTATATCCTTTTCAAGTTTTTCCAGAATTGCCGTATGTTCGTCATACTCAAATCGCGCGGCTTTAAAATTCGTGGGAAGTCTTACCTGTAGGACATTGATTGGCTCGTCAGGCGGCCTAAATGCTTGAGGATCGGGACTGCATAGCGTCATTAGGTTTGGGTCAAGTTGATCCCAGACGGATACATCAGCATAGCTATCTCGATATTGAGTTGTATCAAGCCCATTTATTCTTTTTAAATAAGTTAAGGGGGGCATATTCATGATTGACATACAAGGTATTCTGGCTACCGCGAGATCCTTAAGCACATTTTTAATATCGGCAGAACGATATTGTGGTTCCTGCATCGCTAGAACAGCTAGGTCAAATTCATCGGCCCGTACCCTGTCTGGACTAATTGCCTCAATTTTACCGGATAATTTTTTCGAACTTATTTCATAAAGACCTTCGCGTCCTTTGGCAGGCATTCGCACGAGAGTCCCTTTTTTATTGATAAGGTTGACTTCGTCGGGTAGACAAATGAGCTTAGCGTTATGGCCTGCAAGAGCAAGCTTAGTAGCTAGCAAAGAGCCATATGAGGCTCCCAATAACAGAATGTTGAAAGCTTGTTTCACAGTTAATCCCCCAATCGAAAAATTTCCCCAGTCCAACTATCCGCGTGCGAAATACTTTATCTAATACTTCAAACTGAATATTGTGAAGATTAAATGATAAAATTAAGCATATTGCAAATAGAAGACTTACAAAAGCCGGATAGTGGAAGGGTGGTTAGGGGTTCAAGGATAACCACCCTTCCGTTCTCTGTTTTTGGAAATTATTTATAGGCTGTTACCATAATCTCGACAAGAAGTTCGGGAACAGCAAGATCTGCTTTTACGCAAGCCCTCACAGGTGGATTTTCGGGGTCAACCCAGGCATTCCAAACCTCATTCATAGCTGAAAAATTTGTCATGTCAGTGATCCAAAGATTGGCCTGTAAAAGTTTGGATTTATCGGTACCTGCTTGGCTCAAATAATCATCTATTTTGTCAAGGATTTGTTGTGTTTGACCTTTGATATCGGCGGATCGATCCGAGGCTGTTAAGCCAGCCACATATACCATATCCCCTTTTACCACGCATCGACTCATTCTAGGGCCGCTTCCAGAAGTTTTTTCTATTCGAGTTACAGACATAATTTTCTCCTTATTGTTATTGTGCAGGATCTATACGATAAACCTCAGCAGCAGTTTTTGAAAAGAGATACTCTCTTTCTTCAATATTCAAGTCATTAGTTAATTTTTTACATGCATTCCAATAGATGGGATAGCTATACGATCCTTTGTCAACGGGAAAATTACTTTCAAACATACAACGGTCAGGTCCAAAGGCTTGAATACATGTATCAATGTACGGGAACCAGGCTTTTGCCAACTCATCTGAAGTAGGGGGTAGGGGCTTTTCGTGAAAGTCATAACCGTTGATCCGCATCCCAAGACCGCCAAGTTTAACTTTAACATTGCTACAGCCAGCTAGCTTTTCAATTGAGTTTCTCCAAGATGCAAAAACATTTTGGGATGCCTTAGCATACTCTCCTAAGCCTAACGGGCCGCCACAGTGATCCAATATAATGGTTGTTCCTGGAAAATTTTGAGCTAGGTCGGTCAATTCATCGATCTGCGGGTGATATAGCCAAGCATCGAAAGACAAATTCAATTTTTCTAATTCCGCAAAACCCGCTCTAAAATTTGGATCTGCTAAAAGGCCTTTTGTTACCGAGTAACTCTTATTAATAAGACGATCGTCGTCATCCCAAGTTGTGATATGTCGTATCCCTCGAAACCGGTCGCCCCCAGCTTGAATGTGTGCTTCCAAAATTGGTTGTACAGCTTCTCCGAGAGTGAGATTCGCATGCCCTACAATCCCAGCACATAGCCGCTGCTTGCCATACAATCCACTTGCTCCGATTGCCGCTACGCCGTTTACAAACTCAGTTTCACCTACAGGTGCCATTTCCTCGGGACCATTGGCACGATGCATCGAGTGACATTGGACAAAGACAGTGGCTATAATATTGTGTCCGCTGGCAAGGTCCTGCGCAATATCATCGATCATATATCGCCAGCCGGGCCTGTCCCATATATGGTGATGAGGATCTATTATTGGTAGATTAGGCTCTAGTATCTCCTCTGATGTTTGAGATAACCACTCATCTCTCACCGGGAAATGAGTTGCCGATACTACTTGGCTTCTTGAAGACATTTTGATTCTCCCCTAGAAGATACAAAAATAGACAGTGGTTAGGTCTCTATTAAAGCCTCAAGAGAATAGACATGTTAACTAATTTTTTAAAATAAATGGACTCCTTCATATATAAAAAATGGCTTCAGTTATGCCATGGCATTAAATAGAGAGCCAAACTTGTTAATAAGAGTTATATAATTTGGTGAATACAGAGATTGGTTTTATTCTTGGTTTGCAAACGATCATTCTTTTGAATAGAGATTGAATATGACTTCAGATAAACGCCAAAACTTGGGTTATTTTGATTATATCATAATTGGCGCTGGCACTGCTGGTTGCCTTTTAGCCAATAGGTTGTCGAAAGAAACGTCTTCTAGTGTCTTACTTTTAGAGGCTGGTGGATACGATAATTATTTCTGGATTAAAATACCGGTGGGTTACTTATATACGATGAATAATCCGCGAACTGACTGGTGTTTCATGACAGAGCCAGCTGCTGGACTCAATGGCAGATCCCTTAATTATCCGCGCGGGAAAGTCTTAGGAGGATGTTCTTCAATAAATGGCATGATTTATATGCGAGGCCAGGCTCGTGACTACGATCATTGGCGTCAGTTAGGAAATTCGGGATGGGGATGGGAAGATGCATTAAAATTTTTCAAAAAGTCTGAAGCGCATTTTGATGGTGGTGATGATTGGCATGGTGCCGATGGCGAATGGCGGGTTGAGGAACAAAGATTATCATGGGAAATATTGGATGCTTTTAGAGATGCCGCTGACCAAGTAGGGATACCAAAAATTGACGACTTTAATCGTGGTAATAATGAAGGCTGTGGTTACTTTTCAGTCAATCAAAATAGAGGCGTGCGGTGGAGTGCTGCTGACGCATTTTTGCATCCTGTTAAATCACGGTCCAACCTTACAATTATGACGCAGGCCCATGTTGAAAAAATAAATTTCCAAGATAATAAAGCGAAAGATATAAATTTCCTACTAAAGGGAAAGCGTTCTTTTGCGTCGGTCAGAAAGGAAATTATTCTTGCATCGGGAGCGATAGGATCTCCAAAAATCTTGCAGACATCTGGTATCGGTCCTGGGGAACTTTTAAGGGGCCTCGATATAAAACCTATAAGGGTACTTCCAGGAGTTGGTGAAAATTTGCAAGATCACCTCCAAATGCGTTTGGTGTTCAAGGTGAAAAATACCAAAACACTTAATTTGAGGGCGAATAGCCTCATCGGTCGCATTGGGATGGGGATGGAGTATTTTTTATTCAAACGTGGGCCAATGACGATGGCACCGAGCCAGTTGGGTGGTTTTGCTAAATCTGATGCGTCAAAAGACTCCGCAAATTTGCAGTATCATATTCAGCCGCTATCCACAGAAAAGCTTGGTGATCCGTTGCACCCGTTCGAGGCATTCACTGCATCAGTATGCAATTTGCGACCGGAAAGTAGAGGGCATATTCGAATTAAATCGCCAGATGCGAGTGAACCCCCTCTAATTCAACCAGATTATTTATCTGCTCCGGAAGATCGAAAGATAGCCGCAGATGCGATAAAACTTACTCGAAAAATCGTTTCAGCTCCAGCTATGGAAAAATATCAACCACAAGAATTCAAGCCCGGTACTGAATATTCCTCCGATGAGGAACTGGCACGTGAAGCAGGAAATATTGGCACAACAATATTTCACCCCGTTGGAACATGTAAAATGGGGCCTGAGACAGATAACTACGCAGTAGTTGATGATCGATTGAGGCTTCATGGTATTTCTGGTGTTAGAGTTGTGGATGCATCTGTAATGCCAACAATTACCTCTGGAAATACAAATTCCCCAACGCTAATGATCGCAGAAAAGGCCTCGGAAATGATAAAGGAGGACTGGAAAGGTTAAGTTGTTTATTATTAGCTTCTTAATTTTTTAGTTTTGACTCCCACTCGCAACAACTTGTATCAAAACGGCTATTTTGAGCAGAGGAGATTTCAATGTCCTTATATCCACCACCTAAAGATATAAAAACAGAGATCTTTGCCCGTGTACCAGATGAATTTAGAAAGCCAGGAGGGCGACCATCCTGGGGTGAAGCCAATATACCGGGGCGGGATATTGACTGTTTCCTTGAAGGACCAAGCTTTGATTCAGAAGGTAACTTGTATCTCGTAAATATTCCATACGGTGAAATATTTAAAGTAACGGCTTCGGGTAATTTTTCACTGGTTGCTCAGTATAACGGTTGGCCCAACGGCTTAAAGGTTGACCGAGAGGGCAATCTTATCGTTGCAGATTATAAGAGAGGTATCCTCAGGATTGATCCAAAAACCGGGCGCTTGGAAACTATTATTGATCATAGATGGTCGGAGAGCTTTCGTGGATGCAATGACCTGCATCTAGCATCTAATGGGGATATTTATTTTACCGATCAAGGCCAAACAGGAATGCATGACCCAACTGGCCGTGTATATCGCTACACCCAAGATGGTAGGTTGCAATTATTAGTTGGGAATGGTCCAAGTCCAAATGGTCTCGTTTTGAATATTCAAGAAAATGTCCTTTATGTCGGAATGACACGGGCAAATTCGATTTGGAGAGTTCCCTTATTGCCGGATGGCTCAACCACGAAAGTAAGTAACTTTATTCAACTATCTGGTGGTCATGGGGGACCGGATGGTTTAGCGCTAGACGCAAATGGAGGAGTCCTGGTAGCCCATGCTGGTCTTGGGACTATTTGGCATTTTGACGATTTAGGGCAGCCATTGCATCGAATACGATCTTGCGAAGGGCTTATGACAACCAATTTAGTTTTTGGCGGCCCAAATAATGACATACTTTTCATAACTGAATCTGAAACAGGTAATATCTTAAAGGCTCAACTGCCTGTTAAAGGAGCTAAGATGCAATCGGACCGATAATTTAGAAGCTGTACGATAGTATTTTGACGTAGTTCAGGTTCCACTGATTACGCACAAATTATAGTGCGAAACACACTAAATGTAGAGTTAAAAGATAAATCTTGTAGTATTGGGTAATCTAAAGTACAATATTTGGTAGTATATACTAGTCGAAAGTGAGATATCCTAGGTTAAACACTTTTGATGTGATCGGGTTCGGCAACCTCCCATAGTCGCTCCCGACCCTGTGAGGTAAAAGGTGGTCGAAATTAGGCTGCCAAAAACGCTTTGGGTGCGTTACTTTGTTGTAACGCACCCTTTTTTAATGGTTTAAATTTCCGTAAGCGTTAAATAAATTAAAGTTGTGGATTGAATTTTTTTTAATAGTCATTAAGTGGAATCGAATATGTCAAAGATAGCCTCTAGAATAGACAAATTGGGTATTGAATTGCCAACTGCGGCCTCCCCGGCTGCGAATTATGTCCCTTATGTGTTGTCTGGTAATCAAGTAGTGATTGCAGGGCAAATCCCGTTTTGGAATGGAGAGCTCACTGGTCTGGGCAAACTTGGCGCTAACTTGTCCGTCGATGAGGGAGCTAAAATAGCCCGGGTTTGTGGTTTAAATCTTCTTGCACAATTAAAGGTTGCCTGCGGCGGCGATCTAGATCGAGTATCCCAAGTGGTAAAACTAGGCGGTTTTGTAAATTGCATAGACAGCTTCACAGAACAACCAGAAGTGATTAATGGGGCGTCCGATTTAATGGTCGAAATTTTTGATGACATAGGACGACATGCGAGGTTCGCTGTAGGCGTAGGCTCGCTTCCAAGGGGGGTGGCGGTCGAAGTGGACGGTGTGTTTGAGTTACACAACTAGTTTAATGATTTAAGACGGCGTAACAAAGATATATGACTGCAAAAAAAACTAAGTTAATATCACCGAGGAAATTTAGCTCGATAAGTTCTTTGAAGGAAATTTCTAAATCTGAATGGGATGCTTGCGCTGGCGATGAAAACCCTTTTCTTTCGTATAATTTTCTTTCAAGTCTCGAAGACTCGGGTTCAGTTAACCCGGAAACAGGTTGGTTGCCGCAACATATTATTTGCAGGGATGATGAGGGCAACCTAATCGGAGCAGTGCCACTTTACCTTAAAGGTCACTCATATGGTGAGTATATTTTCGATTGGGGTTGGGCGGATGCTTGGGAGCGAACTGGTAATAAATACTTTCCCAAACTATTATCTGCAGTGCCTTTCACGCCTGTAACTTGCAGAAAATTGTTAGTGAAGCCAGGACAGGATAAAGCGGCAGTGCAACAGGATTTAATTCAAGCATTAATTTCTGTTACCAAAAAATTAGACGTTTCATCGCTGCATGTTAATTTCATTCTGCCAGATGAGATAAACTTATTTGAGACTTCAGAGTTTCTTAGCAGAACCGGCCTTCAATACCACTGGGTAAATAAAGACTATGAAACTTTTGACGACTTTCTTTCAACACTTACTTCTCGCAAGCGAAAAAATATAAGGAAAGAGCGTAAAATAGCTTTGAAAAGTGGAGTTAAAATAACGGCTTTAAATGGTGATGATATCAAAGAACAACATTGGGATGCTTTTTACAATTTCTATTTAGACACCACAGAAAAGAAATGGGGAGGGGCGTACCTCAATAAATCTTTCTTCGAATTAATAGGAGAAAGAATGGCTGATGAAATTTTACTCATCATAGCGGACTATAATGGTCAGCCTGTTGGTGGAGCACTTAACTTCATTGGTAAAAACACTTTGTTTGGCAGAAATTGGGGCTGCACTGCAGACTTTAAGTTTCTCCATTTTGAAGCCTGTTACTACCAAGCAATCGATTTCGCAATTTATAATAAATTAGAAAGAGTAGAAGCTGGTGCGCAAGGTCATCATAAGTTACAGAGAGGTTATCTGCCTACCCTGACCCACAGTACACATCTCATAAGTAATTTCAGTTTCCGCAGCGCAGTAGGAGACTTTTTAAAAAAAGAGGCTCGACAAGTTCTTTTTGAACAGCAAGAGCTGGTAAAAATGTCCCCATTCAAAGAGTAGAGCTTATAAAGATTTGTTAAGTAGAAGATCACACTAACGTGGTGAATTAGGTAGCTAATTGCTTAGCTCTTTTTGCTTTCTTTTTAATTCCTTTTTCTTTCCTTGTTACTTTGCCGCTGTCTGTAGCTTTAGTATTTGTGTAATCGAAAGATAGGCCGCCATCCTGGATATCTATACTGACTAGGCCACCCCCAGTTAATCTACCAAATAAGAGCTCTTCAGCCAGCGGTTTTTTAACGTGCTCTTGTACTACCCGTGCCAAAGGTCTTGCACCAAAGTTTTTATCGTAACCTTTGGAACCGATCCACGATCTTGCTTCTTCGCTAATTTCAATAGACACGTTTCTATCCCCTAACTGCACTTCAAGTTGCATGATGAATTTTTCTACCACTCTTGAAATGATTTCCTTTGAAAGGCCTGCAAAGGGAATAACTGCATCTAGCCGGTTTCGGAATTCGGGCGAAAACATCCTATTTATAGCCTCGGTATCGTCACCGGAACGCTGTGTTCTACCAAATCCTACTGCCTCTTTTGCCAAGTCAGAGGCTCCGGCATTTGTAGTCATGATTAAAATGACGTTTCTAAAGTCCACTTTTTTGCCATTGTGGTCTGTCATCTTTCCGTGATCCATTACTTGCAGCAAGATATTAAAAAGGTCTGGGTGGGCCTTTTCAATTTCATCCAACAGCAGAACACAGTGGGGATGTTGATCTATAGAATCGGTCAACAACCCCCCCTGGTCGAAACCAACATACCCTGGTGGAGCACCAATCAATCGCGAAACACTGTGGCGTTCCATATATTCGGACATATCAAACCGAACGAGCTCTACCCCTAAAACAATGGATAGCTGCCTTGCCACTTCTGTTTTCCCAACACCTGTAGGGCCTGAAAACAGATAGTTTCCAATTGGTTTTTCGGGCTCCCTAAGCCCCGCACGTGATAATTTAATAGCGCTTGCCAGCGCTTGAATGGCGTTATCTTGGCCGAAAACAACTCTTTTTAGGTCCTGTTCCAAACTTAGAAGAGTATTTTTGTCATCGGTTGAAACACTTTTTGGAGGAATCCTTGCTATTTTAGCAACCACTTCCTCAACATCTTTGACGTTTATTGTTTTCTTCCGCTTTGATAATGGCAGGAGCATTTGTGCAGCGCCAACTTCGTCGATAACATCTATGGCTTTGTCAGGTAATTTTCGGTCACCAATATATTTAGCTGAAAGATCAACCGCGCATTTTAAAGCGTCCAAAGTATAACGAACATTATGATGCTTTTCGTAATATGGCTTTAGACCTCTTAATATTTTAACACTATCCTCTAGAGAGGGCTCGTTAACATCAATCTTCTGAAACCTTCTTACTAGTGCTCTATCTTTCTCGAAATGGCTACGATACTCTTTATAAGTTGTAGAACCGATACATCTCAAAATGCCTCCCTGTAATGCTGGTTTCAACAAATTTGAAGCATCCATCGCACCACCAGAGGTTGCACCTGCCCCAATAACAGTATGGATTTCGTCGATGAATAGTATAGCGTTTGGGTTTTTCTCTATTTCAGATATAACTGCTTTTAGCCGTTCCTCAAAATCTCCACGATAACGCGTGCCGGCCAACAACGCTCCCATGTCTAACGAGAACACAATTGCTTCACTCAACACATCAGGAACTTGTTCATCCGCTATGCGTTTCGCTAAGCCTTCCGCAATTGCGGTTTTGCCTACCCCAGGATCACCAACGTACAGGGGATTATTTTTTGTTCTCCTGCATAAGATCTGTATAGTTCTGTCTACCTCAAACTCACGGCCAATTAACGGGTCAATACTTCCGGATTTTGATTTATCGTTTAGATTTACACAGTATGCACTTAGAGCGTCGTTGCCACTCTTATTATTCTCCTCCGGCTTATCATCATCAGCGGAAGGCGATCCATCAGAGCTAGAATTTGCGGGGCTTTTCGAGATTCCGTGAGAGATAAAGTTAACCGCGTCAAAACGCGACATTTCCTGTTCTTTTAAGAAATGAACCGCATTACTTTCTCTTTCTGAAAATAGCGCTACAATTATATTCGCTCCGTTAACTTCTTTTCTGCCGGATGACTGCACGTGAATGATTGATCTTTGCACGACCCGTTGAAATCCAGCCGTGGGTTTTGCTTCTTCTTTATTGGGGCTCACAAGGTATTGTAAGTCGTCTTCAATATGACTCTTCAATATTTGTGAGAGCTCATCAACGTTTACCCCGCATGCCTCCAATACCGCAATTGCGTCTTTATCCTCAGTCAGAGCCAGGAGCAAATGTTCAAGTGTAGCAAATTCGTGTTTTAAATCGTTTGCATGATCTAACGCCCGGTGTAGCGAAATTTCTAAGTCTTTGGATAGCATTTTTATGCCTTTTCAATTGTACACTGTAACGGGTGCTGGTTTTGGCGCGCGCAGTCCATAACTTGCATGACCTTTGTTTCGGCTATTTCGTAAGAAAAAACTCCGCAGATACCTACACCTTGCTGATGAACGTGCAACATTATTTTCGTTGCTTCCTCTCGTGTTTTTGAAAAAAAACGCTCAAGTATATGGACTACGAACTCCATTGGAGTGTAGTCATCGTTAAGCATAATAACTTTATACATAGAGGGTTTTTTTGTCTTTGGTTTAACTTTTTCTATGACCCCAGTACTATTACCGGAATTGTTTGGTGACTGGTCTTGATTGGACATTCCCGAAAATTTCCCACATTCTATTACTCTATTAATATTGGACGATCAGTTGAATATTCCAGTGGTCGCTAATTAAAATTTAAGGATATGAGATTTGACCGTCAACCGGAAACAAAAAGTTGCAAGGGTTTAACTAATTTTAAGGTCGGTACGCAGATATTTATTGTTTAAAAATAGATAGACAGAAAATAGGAATTAAAAAATCTCTCCATTACAATGACTTATCGACAAAAGCTAACAAATAGCATAATATATGATTCGTTAACAG
>Ga0209433_10000340_pt1 | contig 14223 bp, 12 predicted proteins | sample METZYME_5_50m_FD_187552 | JGI IMG/M metagenome (GOLD analysis project Ga0209433, IMG submission 187552) | Marine microbial communities from oxygen minimum zone in mesopelagic equatorial Pacific - METZYME_5_50m (SPAdes) (version 2) | ecosystem: Environmental > Aquatic > Marine > Oceanic | place...
CTGATACACGAAAACCGGCTGTTGCATCTGTTCAAGACCTATGGGTTGGAGCAGATTGGAATGAGAAAGAAACTTGGGATCTTGTTGGAATCGACTTTGAGGGTCATGAAGGAATGCGCCGCGTTCTCAATCCCCATGAAACTCCAGTAGGATATCATCCACTACAGAAGCAACACAAGTTGCGCTACCATGGATTCGAAGAAATGTACGATGACGCTCAAGGATTCCTGAGGAAACCAGCTGATGCCGGGAAGAAGAAGTAAGAGGGGATTCAGATGGCAGAAATGTGGATTTCAATGGGTCCTCAGCATCCAATGACACATGGTCTTTGGACTCTGAAAGTAAAGATTGATGGAGAAACTGTAGTCGATACAGAACCCGACCTTGGGTACATACATCGCGGTGTTGAGAAGATCTGCGAGGCTCGTGATTTTACTCAAATTACAACTTACTGTGATAGATTGTGTTACGCTAGCGCAAACACTTGGTCACATTCCTACATCTATGCAGCTGAGGATTTACTGGGTGTCGAGGTTCCAGAAAGAGCTGAATACATCCGTTTGATTGCTGTAGAGATACAGAGGATAGCAAGCCATCTAATGTGGCTTGGTGCATATGGCCCAGATATCGGAAATCTCTCGGTTTTGGTTTGGTGCCTGCGCGAGCGCGAATTAATGATGGATTTGCTACAGGAATTGGGTGGTTCCCGAATGCATTACAACTTTCCTAGAATTGGCGGAGTTAAACGCGATTTACCCTATGGATTTTCTCAACGTGCTCAAGCAAAACTCAAACTTTTTTTGAATAGAATACAAGAATATGAAGCTCTCTTTGATGAGAGCACTGTTTTCCTTGTTAGAAGCCAAGGTGTAGGCTACGCTAAGCCAGAAGAAATGATCAATCACGGAGTAACAGGGCCAAACGTACGAGCGGCGGGAGTTGATTACGACATTCGCTGGTCTCATCCATACTCTGTTTACAGCGAACTCGACTGGCAACCATCCGTTGAGCGCCCTTCAATCAAGGGTGCTGACTGCTATGACCGATATCGGATTCGTGTAGAAGAAATGCGGATGAGCGCATCAATGGTACTTCAGGCCCTGGATAAGATGCCAGGAGGTTCCGAGACATATCATGAGCCCGGTGATCCAAAGATTCTCGCAAAGGCCCCCTCAAGGGCACCGGAGGGGACTTACGGCAGTCACCACTTTGAAGATAGTCGAGGCGAATCGATGTTCTATATCGCAGGTGGAGGAGAAGGTCGAGGCAAGATGCCTTATCGAGTTTCAATTCGTTCACCAATGTTCATCACAATTCCTTACGCTTCAAAGTGTATGATTGGCTACAAAGTGGCCGACATCCCTGCTATTATGGGTTCATTCGATCCATGCATTGGAGAAACCGACAGGTGATTTACTATGGCTGGGACTAGTGATTGGTTAGACATCCGAGGATGGATGGAATCTATCGTTGGATGGTCAATGGATCAAGTGCATGACTTATTGCCTTCAAGTGATATCGGATTAGGTCCAATCGGGTCAATCAACCCCCAGAGTGGATTCAGCAACATCCAAGGGGCATTGGAAACATTCCTATTCACTACAATCATGTGTACGATTGTCTTTGCAACAATGATGCTTACATTGATGGTTGTCCCTTACATTGAGCGCAAATTCATTGCAAGATTGATGGATCGATTGGGTGCAACAACTAGCCTTCGAAGTTTATGGATTGGTGAAGGGCATACAACTGCAGGCCAATGGTGGAATCAACTACCCTTTGGTATTGGTGCACCAATCGGATGGATTAATGGAATTTTAAATTCAACATTTGGAAACAAATCAAAGCATGTTGCTGTAGATCGCGTTCACAATAGAGGTTACCACGGAATTTGGTTCCTATTCCCTGGATTCTTCCAGGCATTAGCTGATTTCCTCAAGTTCGCGACCAAGGAACATATGGTACCAACCAAGGCTGATAGATTAGTATTCGAAGCCGCCCCAGTAATCATAATTGCAACTACGATCATGGTTTACGCTTTCATCCCATTTGGGCCTCATATTTGGGCTGCTAACCCAGAGTTATCATTGGTATTCATGATGGCAGTGTTTGGCGTCGCTCCACTTGGTGTATTCTTTGCTGGATGGTCGTCCAACAACAAATATACTCTCATCGGAGGAATGAGGTCTGCAGCTCAACTCACAGCCTATGAAATACCTCTGTTGATTAGTGTATTAGCAATTGCAGTTATTTCAGGTTCTTTCAATATTCTGGAAATAGTCGATTTTCAAATTGAGACAAGTAATACTTGGAATCTGTTCATTATGCCGTTAGGAGCTGCATTATTCCTAATCACAATGATCGCCGAAGTTGAGCGTATTCCATTCGATATGCCTGAGGCAGAGGCCGAATTGGTTGAAGGTTGGTGGACAGAATATGGTGGAATCCGTTGGGGACTTATGTTCGCAGTAGAAATGATGCGAGCTTATGCTGCTTGCATCCTCTTTGCATTATTCTTCCTAGGCGGCTGGCAATTACCATTTGAGGACACTTTAGTCGGTCTGCCATATATCGGTGTCGTATTTGACTTGTTAGCAAATGCTACGCCAGGAATGGTAGTTCTACTACTCAAGGCCTACCTAATGTTCGCTTTCTTTGTCTGGGTTCGTGCCTCACTACATCGTGTACGCACAGATCAAATTCTTGAATTTGGATGGCGCTGGTTACTTCCTGCTTCAATGGTCAACCTTGCAATAGCAATTTGGCTCCGTCTTGAGGTATGGGATAGTACAGTATCTGGAGGCTGGCCAGTTTGGGTAGTACCTGTATTGTTCGGCTCTTTCATTATCGCATTCATCGTACTTGCATTAGACGAGGATGAGGAGACGCTGGAACTTAATCGCAGAATGTATCATACTCAGACCCTGGAAAAGGCTAGCCCAGGTACACACAGAGATTAGATCGGAGGTGAATAAATGGATAAACCACAACAGTACAACACAGGACACCCACACGCAACTCCAAATTTTCGCAATCTGATAATCAAGCCGATGTGGATGACGATGAAGACGGCATTACGAACCGTACCTTTCCTTGGTCGCCTTGGGTTATTGAAGAACAACTATCATGGTCAACAAATTACCATGACCGATGATTTTACCCAAGCAAGAATTGGTGATGAACATCTTTCAGGAGGTCACACATATTCTGCCGATAGAGAGTCCACTGATTTACTTCCATTCCTAGAAAGACCAGTCACTGTGATGTATCCTTACGAAAGACTTGAAGATATGGAACCGTGGCTGTTTGTACCTGGAGATTACAATGGCAGAATCGGAATTGTTTGGGAAACTTGTACCGCTTGTAAGGCATGCGTAAAGGCTTGTCCAAACGATTGTCTTCACATGACTTCAGAGGTACGAGTGAATGTGCTTGACCTTACCGAGGAAGGAGATGAGTGGCACGGTTATGGTTCTGAAGTGGAGGCAGGTGGGTACGCTGCAAAGCCCAAGGATGAATTTACAGAAATCGAGGAGTTCGATTTAGTAAATGAGCACTCAGCAGCTCCACAGCAATACGACTTTGCTGAGGTAATCGACATCACAGGAGACACAGCTACTGTTAGATGGATGGATGGTTCAGGAATCGAAGATATCTCAACTACAGAACTAAAACCGGCTGAGACTGATATCGTCAGTGGTCGGATAGATATCGGCCGATGCATGTTCTGCGGATTATGTGCAGAAGCATGCCCATTCGAATCATTCTTCATGACCAATGAGTATGATGGAATGTCTGGTTATTCTAGGGAGGACCTATGGTTCGACGCAGATAGAACTCGTGTCCTTCCAGCTGTCCACCAAGAGCGAGTCGATATGGAACTTGCAAAGCGCGCGAAGAAAGAGAAGGATAAGCGCGCAAGAAAGGCAGCTAGAGCTGCCAAGGAAGCGGAGACTTGATTCCAATGGCTATTGATTTCGAGGCGGTTGCATTCGTCATTATGGCGCTTGTTGCTATCCTCGGAGCCTTGGGTTGTGTCTATGCAAGGAGAGTAGCACATTCTCTTCTCTCGCTAATGATGACCTTCTTCGCCGTTGCAGGAGTAATGGTATTGGCTCACGCCGAGATGTTGGCGGCAATTCAGATTCTTGTTTACCTTGGTTCGGTAATGCTGGTGGTACAGTTCGGAGTTATGTTAACTCGACGCCAAATACAGGAAGGTGATGTTGAATGAGGTCAATGGGAATCATTGCCCGCTTAGGGGTATTCGCTTTCGTCCTAATTCTTCTAAGAGAAGTGATGGATCATCCAATGTGGGGAGAATCGGCTGCCGGCGCTCCAAGCACTGTCGACTTTGCAGTTTCAATTCTAGATGATTGGGCACTTGTCACAGTTGTTCTCGGAATCTTACTCTCGATGGCGATGATTGGCGCATCTTACCTAGTTCGTGACGAGCGCCTCGTCAACCTGCTCTATGACATGGGAGGCGATGAGTGATGATTGAAGCAAGTTGGATCGCCGGTCTTGGCGTCATTCTCTTTGGTATCGGATTAATCGGAGCATTCAGCCGAAAGAATGCTATCATCGTTTTGATGTGCATAGAGGTCATGTTGAATGCAGCCAATCTAAACTTCGTAGCCGGAGCAATGCATCACGGCTCGGTAGACGGATGGGTATTCACTGCTGTTGCAATCGCAATAGCTGCCGCAGAAGTTGCAATCGGGCTTGCAATTCTACTTTCCTTGTACAGTACACAGGAAACAATTTCGCTCGATGAGGCGACTTTATTGAGAAATTGAGGTGATGAAAATGGGAGAAAACAAGCAGGAGTGGGATAGACTACTCTTCATTTTGCCGTTTTTGGCAATCGTACCATATCTCTACAGCACTGGAGAATCGTCAACCGATTATTGGTGGCTAATTATCGCCGCACCTTTGGTATTCTTCGCAACGATTGCCATCGCAGGTCAGGTTTGGAACGGTGATGAATTCTGGGTAAATCGCTTGAAGGAAGGTGGAATCTTAGGACTTGGAGCACTCAGTGTATCTCTTTCCGCTTCGATTTGGCTGATTTACGATTATCTCGATGCTCACGGTCATATTGAATCTGGAGATCCATTCAGTTGGTTGACCTTCGATGTACTAACCTACGACTCGGAGGGTTGGTCGATTGCCTCTGAAGGATTTAGTGGAATCGGACTAGGGATATACCTTGATGCAGTTAGCATAATGCTACTATTTGTTGCCACTTTCCTCTGCTTCCTCATCTGTTGGTTCGCAATCGGATACATGACCACCGATTCAATCAATGATAACTCAAACCATCGATTCTTCGCCGAGTTCGTTCTATTCAGCATGGGTATGTTTGGAATGGTCTTGGCAGACAACTTCCTTTGGTTATTCATCTTCTGGGAAATAATGGGTCTTTGTTCCTATCTTCTTATCGGATTCTACTACTGGAAGGAAAGTGCTGCATACGCTGCAAAGAAGGCTTTCCTAACAACTCGTGTTGGTGATGTATTCCTAATGATTGGACTACTAATGCTCTATGACATATACGGCTCTCTAGACTTCGCTGTTGTCTTTGATGATCCATCCACAGGTGTAGGTGGAGCAGCGGTGGATGCTGCTATGTTGCAAACTGCACTACTGATGCTATTCATTGGAGCTGTAGGTAAGTCTGCTCAGTTCCCATTACACGTATGGTTACCAGATGCGATGGAAGGACCAACTCCCGTATCGGCTCTTATCCACGCTGCGACCATGGTTAACGCTGGATTGTATCTAGTCGCTCGAATGGTACCATTCGTCGATGTTCATCATCATGGTGTGGCAGGAATGGAAGACCTGGGTCTGATCGTTGCATGGGTCGGTGGAATTACCGCCTTTATGGCCGCAGCAATCGCCTTTGTGCAGAATGATATCAAGAAAGTGTTAGCATATTCCACGATGAGTCAATTGGCCTACATATTTACAGGACTAGGAGCAGCACTTTGGTTCTTCAATAACGATAAGCATCACGCAGGAGCTCTAATCTTCGGTGGTGCTCTATTCCATCTCTTCAATCACGCCATGGCAAAGGGAATGCTGTTCATGGCGAGCGGTTCAGTAATCCACGAAGTTCACCATGCTCACGACCATTTGCATCATGGAGATCATGGAGACCATGACTTCGACCCTCAAGACATGCGTAATATGGGTGGCTTGGCGAGCAAACTACCCGTAACAGCAACAGCGATGATGTTCGGGTCGATGTCAATTATTGGAATTCCATTAATCGGTGGATTCTGGTCAAAGGAAATCATCGTTGGAAAGACATGGTATGCTTACTTCAACGGAGCAGACGCATTGCTTGGACCAGCTATACTAATCCTAGCAACTGCCGGTATGACCGGCTTCTACATGTCACGAATGTGGTTCATGACCTTCGCGGGCGAGCCAAAGAATGAACTTGTAGACCACGTCCATGAAGAGACTCCTTGGATCAAGACACCTCTTGTAATTCTCTCAATTATTACCGCCCTAGGCGGATTCGGACTTGCCCTCTATGGAATGGTAGATTGGCTATCAGGAGAGGCTGACCACCTATCTATTCACAAGGACACATTCGTTGATCAGGTGATTTACGAACTAGAGCATGCATTCCTACCTGAAGACGAACAAGTCCGAATGATTGGCTGGACCACTATCCTGCTTTCATTCATCGTTGGCCCAATTTTTGCCGCACGAGTATATGGTGGTTCACTCAAGGAAGGCGAGAAAGCAACACCAATAGTTCACTGGCTAACCAGCCTATCTGGTAAGTTTGGTAGCCAGAATGTCGATGAATTAGCAAACTCACAATTTGCCGAGGCACTACAGAACCGTCTGTATTTCGATGACCTATACGAGTGGGTTCTAGGAAAGACCATCCTTCCATTCTCGGCTTTCGCCGCTTGGTTCGATGCCAATGTAATCGATGGAGTAGTCAAGCAGATTGAATCCAATTCTGTTTTCGGTTCTGTACAAATTCGCAGAGTAACAACGGGTAATGCCCGCGACTACATTCTGATGGCTGCTGTCGGGGCATTGTGTATATTCGCTCTAATTTGGGGGGTGAGCGCTTGATTCAGTCAGATCCTCTAACATTCATCACCCTAACACCACTTGCTGTCGGTTTGGCCCTGTTGATTCTACCATATCTCGCTCCTGCAACTATGGCGGATTTCACTCGAAAAATTTCACGCTCACTTTCGATGGGAGTTGCTCTGGCAATCTTCGCCATAACAACCGCGCTATTCCTCGGTCAAATTGGTAATATCGATTGGCTAAATATCACACAAGGTGAGTATGTTTTCAAAAATGATTCAGTAACACTGCTGGAAAGTATCGGTGTACAATGGGTAGTCGGTGTAGACGCATTGTCTTTCCCGATGGTTTGGCTCACAGCCCTGTTAATCCCTATCTCCATGCTAGTGGAGTGGGACGCAAAGAAAGGACATTTGTTCCACCCGCTAATACTAATCATGGAGGGTGCACTGATTGGTGTATTTGTCGTACTCGACTTATTCGTCTTCTACGTCTTCTGGGAATTGACTCTAATTCCGATGTTCTTCCTGATTTTGGTTTGGGGCGGAGACGACCGAAGATATGCTTCGATGAAATTCTTCATCTACACTTTCACAGCAAGTGTTCTGATGCTAATTGGTATCCTTGTAATGTACTTCCACACCGGTGAACATTCCACTCTAGAGACTCTAACCAAACACCATTTCGACTTGGTAGAAATGACGACCCAGGCCTCTGGAAATGGTCTTATTGCAGGAGAAGGTTTGCGCCACTTTGTTTGGCTCCTATTGCTGATTGGATTTGCCACAAAGATGCCTAGCGTACCAGTTCACACTTGGTTACCAGATGCTCACGTTCAGGCACCAACAGCCGGCTCGATGCTGCTGGCTGGAGTCATGTTGAAGATGGGCGCATACGGATTCCTCAGAATCGCTGTGACCATCTTCCCAGAATCAACCGTAGTCTTCACTCCTTTACTGATTGTATTGGGAATGGCGAGCCTAGTGTACGGAGCCATAGTATGTATGGGTCAGACAAATCTCAAGCGAATGGTTGCTTACTCATCCGTATCTCACATGGGATTGATTTTCCTTGGAATAGCAACCATGCAACCACTGGGAATCGCCGGTGCGCTATTCATGATGTTTGCACACGGAATCATCAGCCCACTTCTCTTCGCTGTAGCGGGTGCCTTCAAGCACCACTACCACACTCTTGAGATTGGTTCGATGCGTGGAATCGCTCACCACTCTCCATGGTTGGCTGGTCATATGATGCTAGGTTGGATGGCGAGTCTTGGTCTTCCGTTATTGGCTGGATTCGTGGCAGAAATTGCAGTAATGATAGCCTTCTGGATGACTTTTGGATGGTTAGTAATTTGGCCAGCATTGACTCTAATCATTACTGCAGTATACTATCTAACCAGTATGCAGAGAACTATTTTCGAGGGTGGAGACCCTCATGTTGGTGTACTTCCAGATACCATGCACGGAGAAGAACCTCGAGACATTACTTGGCATGAGAATGCTGGAATGTTTGTTTTGGGGGCCCTCACAGTATTGTTCGGAATCATGCCATTCATCTTCTGGGACATGATGTCAGATTGGTCTACAGAATTCATGCTAGAGACATTAGTTCAGGCTATGAATAGCCAGGGGGTGAAGCCCTGATGTTGACCATTGAAGAAATGGAAATATTGCTACCTGAGTTGACTCTGGTTGCAGGTATTATTCTCGCTGTTTTAATTCCAAATCTTGGAGACTCAACTCTGAGAATCCCTCTAACGAGAACTCGCATTCCAGTCTTTATCGGTGGAACTCGCTTCAAGAGTACATCCGACCCCAGACTTCCTGCTCGAATTGCAATTCTGGCCCTATTCGTAGCATTTGTGTTTTCTTTCCTAGAAATTAAATCTGCATCTGGTGAGGTTGGCGGTGTTATCGAAATCACTTCATTCACTAGAATGATGTCGTTCGTATTCTATGGAGCACTCCTCCTAGCGGCGATTGCTACCACCTACAGAATGCCTGCTCGGCTTTCTGCTAGAGCTCCAACCGAGAAAGATTCAGAATCTCGAGCAGAGGCTCTTGTAGCCGCTTTGATGGATAATCGCCGTCAGGTAGATTTCCACATTCTGCTGATGATGGTTGGACTCGGAATGGGTCTCATGGCCATGGCTTCGAATCTCTTCTTCATGTTTGTTGCAATCGAGTTGGCGAGTCTCGCTGCATATGTATTGGTTGCATTCCACAAAGAGGAAGAAGTTGGAGGCGAGGCCGGTGCCAAGTACTTCATCGTCGGTTCAGTTGCTAGTGCTACTGGAATCTATGGAATGTCCTTGGTTTATCTTTGGTCAGGAGACCTTGATTTCGATGCACTAGCCGCCTCTTGGGCGGCTATGGATGGATTAGATCCATTCGCGGTCATTGGAGTTGGATTGATGTTGGTCGCTTTCGGATTCAAGGTCAGCGCTGCGCCTTTCCATCTCGCCGCACCTGACGCATATGCTGGTGCCTCTTCACCAGTTGCAGGTGTGCTGGCTACTGCTTCCAAGGCGATGGGTTTTGTCGCCCTCTTCAGAGTTCTAATCGAGGTCACCATGCCCGAAGAGGGAGAGGCTCTTTGGTTTGGCATTCTCGCAATTATCGCCGTAATTACGATGACTTGGGGTAACCTAGCAGCATTAACCAGTGAAAATCCAAAGAGGATGTTAGCCTACTCGAGCGTTGCCCACGCTGGATACATGCTGGCCGCAATGGCTGCTGTCGGTAGCGGATTAGGCGACTCATCAACAACCGAGCTAGTATTGGTTGCTATCGTCTTCCACCTGACAATTTTGGTTCTGTTCAAACTAGGTGCATTCCTAGTTCTTGGTATGCTTGAGACAGAAGGTCGAAGTCACCGCTTGGAAGACCTTCACGGTCTCGCTCAGCGAGACCCGTTGATTGCAGGTTCGATGTTTATCTTCATGCTAGCATTGGCTGGAGTTCCGCCATTATCGGGATTCCTTTCGAAATTGTTGATGATCAACGGAATCGTAAATATTAGCGCTGGCACTGGTAGCACATCTGCAGATGGAATTATTCCTTGGGCCGAGACTGTCGACCCAGTATTCTGGCTTGCAATGGCAATTGTATTGAACAGTGCTCTGTCTCTATTCTACTATCTTCGAATCGGCCTGGTTATGTTCTTCGAAGCCCCTGAAAACGCTAAGCCTCTTAGAAAGGCATTACACCTACGGAACACCATCCTAGTGCTCACAGTACTAACGGTATTCTTCGGTATTGGTTCAGGTGCAGATTATCTTCTAGAACTCGTCAAGGAAGCTGTATCTGATCTTTGATTCAGTAAAGAGTCAGCCATAATCACCCATTTCCGGTCTAATCAACAAGGCATGGTTTCACATAGGGGTCTCTCGACCGACGCCCAATGGCGCGTCGGGAGGAGCGTGTGGACACAGAGTTGCTGGCGCAGCTTGAATCTGGTGCTGGCGATAAAATCCGCGTAACCCTCCCGAATAAGAAAATCAACGAAATGTTCGCTATCGCAGACCAAATCCTTGGTGGTCGAAGAGTTAGAGCGGTTTGCGAAGATGGTGAGAGTCGATTGGCGCGAATTCCAGGAAAGATGCGAAGACGCCAATGGGTTCGCGAGGGTGATCTGGTAATTGTTCAACCATGGGATTTCCAAGATTCAAGAGCAGATGTAAGGATGCGCTATACCAAGACTCAGTCAATCTATCTTTCACGAAAGGGCGTCTTGCCTGAGATAGTCGATTTATTCGGAATGACCGATGATCAAATTCACGAACAGGATGAGGATTACGAAGTCGTCGAGTCTGCTGCAGTGGAAGAGGATACAGCAACCGAAGAGGCCGAAGAAGTCGAAACGGCAGAAGAAGAAGTTGTTGAAGAGCCGAAGACCTCGACCTTTGCTGATGATGACGATGATGATATCGACTCATTCTTCGGGTGAGGAAGATGGCAGACCCCGACTGGGAAGATGTTGATCCAGACGCTCTAATGAGATCGGCGAAGCAACATGATTGGATGACGGAGCCACGCTTCAAGCGAATGTTTGAGGAAATCGAAGACAAATTGCAAGGTGTTCTTGGCTCCGGTCAATATGATTGGGTCGATAGGCGAGTATTCGACGCGGTCTTCGATCGTTCCACTCTGATGTCTTTGCACAAATTGATGCAGGCAGGTGAGATAGAAACTGTAGATTATCCAATCGCTCGCGGTAAGGAGGCTCACGTTTTTCATGCAACCACAAACCAAGGACCGGCTGCAGTGAAGATTTTCCATACTACAAATGCCGTCTTCAAAAGTCTTGCAAAATACATCGATGGCGACCCACGATTCGGTGGATTAAAGCGTCGTCATCGTGAATTGGTAAAGATCTGGGTTCGCAAGGAATACCGTAACCTACGTCGAATGCGGAAAGCCGGAATCAGAGTTCCAAGACCCAGAGCGATTCTAAACAATGTCTTGGTGATGGATTTAATCGGTGATGAAAGCGAACCTTCTCCTCGCCTGAAGGACATAACTATCGATGATCCGAAGGGAGTCTTCGACGACCTTCTTGAGATACTTGCAGTTTGTTGGCAGACCTGCGATCTTGCTCATGCGGACTTTAGCGAATACAATATTCTCTGGTACGATGGCGAGCCATGGGTAATTGATGTCGGTCAAGCAGTAGTTAGTGCTCATCCTTCATCAAATGAGTTCCTAGTTCGAGATGTCACTCGCCTCGTTGAGTGGATTAATCGCCAAGGATACGAGGTAAATCTCGCTGACTCTTTGTTAAGAGTGCTCGAGGAACCGGTTCCAACCTACCCCGCTCTTTCGGGCGGGGATTAAAACGGGAGGGCGGGTCGCCCGCTTTCGTGGAACTCCTAGCCCGCATACCCAAGGACCGCATAGCGGTGCTAATTGGCAAGGCCGGGCGTACTCGCAAGATGCTTGAAAAAGCAAGTGGCGCGAGTTTGGAAATCGATTCCCAAACCGGTGACGTATCGGCTATTTGGGAAGTGGATGAACCAGATCCAATCGTGAAAATGAAAATGCCTGATGTAATCCGCGCGATTGGCCGTGGACTAGCACCAAATCGCGCGGTGAAATTACTCGATGATGAGGTATTTCTTCGAATGTACGACATTCGTGAATGGGTAGGACGTCAGCCAAACCAGACACGCCGAATGCGAAGCCGATTAATCGGAAGGAACGGACGCATTCGTAGCTTAATCGAAGAGATGTCCCAAACCGAGATGGCAATCTACGGCTCTACAGTTTTGGTAATTGGGGACGAGGATGGTCTAGCGCTAGCCACCCCTGCAATTGAGAATATTCTCAATGGAGCCGAACATGGAAGAGTTCTACATGGCCTAGAACAAGATCGCAAGCGTATGAGAATACAATCTCGTAGTCTTGACACATATGATACCAGTAAAGGATCATCCGATGCCTTTGACGCATTAGTTCCTGGACTCGCAGATGCCCGACGCCGACGTGAACGCAGATTCAAGTCTGCTCAAGTTGATCCAGATGATGAGGAAGAAGTCGCTGAGATGTTAGAATTGGCAGAAGACGAGTCAATAACTTACGGCGAAGAGTGATTTCTACAGCCGCCACGCCTAAGCGCAGGTGCTTTCTCGACAGGTCGTGAACTTGCTAGAGGAGTGGTACGATTACGAGCGTTTGGTAATCCAAGCGCTCGCCGTAATAATGACATTATTCTGTATTGGAGCATTCCTTGGAACTTTGGATGTGTCTAATCCATTATCTGATTTTGTCTACAAATATTATCTCGATCCAATCATTGGAGAATCAACTGGGGATTCCGGTTACAATATGGTCAACACCATGACCTATGGAATCGTTCTGGCCATGTTTGTAGTAGCAATGTCTGGCTGGCTGAGGCATTTGGGAGTCGATGGCTCTGACAGAACGCTACTGGCATTACTTCCATTCGTGCTTTGGGCGGCACTCGGGGAGATTGTAGAAGACGCAGAAATGTTTGGCGAATTCTTCTCGGCATGGTTTGTAAGTCCTGGAGTTCACTTCCAGACAGCTGCTTGGGTAATTATCGCTGGCTGGTTTGGATATTCAATCCATAACTCGGAATCGAGCGATGAAGAAAAGGCCGAGAAGGTAAAATCCGCTTCGATGATTATCATCTTCACTCAATTTGTAATCTATGCTAATTCAATCGATGGTAAAGTTGACTTCGATATCTCATTGATGCTATTCTTCAGCCTGATTGCGTTCTTTTCCCCGCATATTTTGGAATCCAGCGCTGATGGTTTTGACAATATCCAGCGCACAGTCTACTTTTCAGGAATCGGCGGTTGTCTAGTTCTCTTCGGAGCCATTGCATCGTATTTGTCTTCAATCGACATAACTCAAATTGACAATTATCCATACAATTTCGTTGCAGTGGTCGTAGTTATTGGATTCCCAGTAGTACTGTGCTGGTTCATGCTAGAACAAGGAAGAGAGGCCGCCGCAGAACTGGAATCTCAAGGAATCATTGCAGGAATTTTACCACCTGGAATGAACGAAGATGAATACATGGCACTCGAATCGGAGCAGAAGACTCTGATTGAATCCCTACGACTGAAGGCAACAATGGCATATCCGGTTGCATTCCTTCCCGTTGCCGGCCAGTTGATGGATGGTATTGCTACATACATCGGCATCGACTTCTTTGGATACACTGAGAAGCACATAGTATCGGAGGCAGTGGTGCAATTGTTCGATACCGCACTGACTTTTGCAGTCCTTAAGTTAGGAATTGGTGGAGTTGTATTCTGGTTCTATTCAATGGCCAACTTCGAGTATCGTCAACAGCATCTCCGACTATTGATTGGGCTTGCGCTAATGGTGGTTGGAATGGCCCCCGGATTGCGTAATGTCGGGCGATTGATGTTGGGTGTCTAATCACGACATCTACGATGTCGTCTCCATTGGATTCAAGGTTCGCCGGCAGTCTCGCGGGTTGATTGCGATGGACAGATTGCCGACCCGAGTCGACCGTTCCGGCCAAGATTGGCAGCGTAGAAGGGAGCAAAACCTTGCCTTAGCTGCCGACCTCAAGGAGCGATTGGAAGCAGTAAAACAGGGTGGCGGCGGAAAATATATCGAGAGACATCGTTCTCGAGGAAAGATGCTTCCT